>WLWI01000727.1_pt1 | contig 29578 bp, 28 predicted proteins | sample 6701501 | NCBI WGS metagenome assembly WLWI01 (sample SAMN12718690, study PRJNA515312) | sponge metagenome | isolation source: marine sponge | host: Mycale hentscheli | place: New Zealand: South Island, Marlborough, Capsize Point | collected 2014-11-01 | reverse complement strand
GGGAATGAAGGCATGGAAGGGGCTAGAGTATTTCTATCAGGCATCCATGGTGACTACAGGGGTACAGTATGAAAGGGTTATTTCCATGAAATTAATGAAAATTAGAAAGGTCATAATAATTTCATTGGGGGAGATATACCCATTTTCAAAGGGAAAATGGCTCCCCTACAAAATCCCTGAACACTCAAACATGCACACTCATACCATGTTAAATTTCTTTCAAGTCATGAGGTAAAGCACAATGTTGTATGTTTGGAAAGAACATCAAAGAACAGACAAGTGAAGAGCTCAGCATGTCCAGCATATCACTGGACATATTATGGCGACACAATAATGGGCTAGCGAGTGAGCAAGCCAAGATAAGCTAGGCACTATAAGGAAGGTACTATTCACACCTATATATAGTGTATATTATATATATGGCATATTAGCACATGTAGTAGAGTAATGACCACTCGATAGAAACTTCCAGGCCTTTCAGAAATGAGCTAATCAATAGAGAGCTTACTATATTCAATGAACCGATAGATAATAAAGTTGTTGTTTTATTCACAATGAGAATCTTTCCATGAATTCTATCTATAGTTCTCAGTTCTGAAACACGCTTCACTGTACCGCTATAAGATGAATGTACCTTAGCTTCAGAGTGCTGTTAAGGATTACACTTGAGCTAGAGAAAAGCTAACTTGCTTGCCATTTGTTACTGATGACACACTGGAGTGTGGTTTCAAAGTAAAGGCAAACAATTTTTGACACCTTGATTTGTTTAGCACAAGAGTGGAATGGAAAGGGGTGAGAAATTTATCTGGGATTAGAATGTTAGTGTGTCACATGATGTAATAAATGGTGTCACATGACATTAACCTAAGTGGTTGATGAAGATACAGTATAAAGAGGTATCATTTATTCTTCTATTTGAGTTCCTAGTCTAAGAAGAGGGGGAAAAATGACCCAAGGTTGACTATACTTTGCTGAGTTATAAGTGTTTGTGTGTGTGTGTGTTGTGTTGGTTCAGGATGATGACAAAGTGCTTGAAGACATGTACATACCTTCAGGCCAGCAGTACCTTAGGAAAGGTTATCACGTCATCAAGGACACGTTGGAGAAAGAGGAGCCCATGCGACACAGACAGCTGGCGGTGAAGAAGGTGCTCAGTGACCAAGCCGACAAGGTCGTGGTGGAAATCATCATCTGTCGCAGTAAAGACACCATCTCCAAATTATACACCAAGCTAGAGTGAGTCAGGAGTCCATGCACAGGATAGTCTATAGGAGTAGGTCTCTATGACCACATTATAGCACTCGCACATGGAAACTATGGAGGGGGCGGGGCGGAGGGACATTGTTTATTAGTAGATATACAGCACAAGCTGTGGCCTTGATTGTTTTAATTACAAGTGTGGCATACAAGGAGGATTTGGAGTTTTATATGCCTTGTTAGAGTTGAAACAACTTGTTGCCATGTTGCAAATTTCCGATGTAGGAGAGATAAGAAAGGATCAACAACAAAAAGAGAGAGAATGCATCTAACAACAAAATAATTTGTTCTACTTCTTTCACGTCTTTGTCTTGTTACAGACTCGGGCATGTTGTGATAAAGTGTTGAATAAAGGCACATGTAGTATGTATGTGTGTGTGATAAAAGATGATGTAATAAGGTGTAACAAAATTGGTATTAAGAAGCAGAGTTGAGATGGAAGTTGTTATACATCTTTTCCGTCACTTACAGAATCCTCACTAAAAGCTGAAGCTTTTTATTGACAAAAGATCAATTGTTCTTACGCAGAAATGGATTCAGTCTTTTTAAGCCAGTCATGTGACAGAGGTCTAATGTATGTAGGCATGTTCCGCGCCCCTTTCCAAGCAATGTACTTGGAATGTTAGTGTATGGTAAAGGGTAGTCAGTGATAAGTGATTGAAAACCGTTCTAAATTATTTGCAAGTGAAGTCAACGAGATTATCAAGGGTAATGCTATAAAAAATGGGAAATATTCGTATATGTATGTGTGTAATGGGTTAGTAAAGCGTAACAGTAATGGATGGTAGAGCATCATCAGTTTAGTTGGCAGGATGAAATTACCAATCAATGTCTACACGTTCAAACAGTAGGAGTGCTCTGGACAGAGATGCTCATCTCCTGCACTACCATGAGCATATACTGGCTGCATGAAGTGGCCTGCTTATGCCCTAGCCATAGTGAGCAGGTAAAGCATGCTACCATCAGTTGTTGCCTCATGCAGTCCGCTATTAATGTGGTTAGATGGACACTTCAAGCATCACATAAAAGTTTCACAGCTATTAATACAACACAATGTATTTTGTATTTTCGTGTAGAGGCTTACTTGGTATGATGATAATCTTTAGGGTTTTTTGTTTGTTTGTTGTTGTTTTTAATATTTGTGTAATTTTAGGAAAGTTAATGGCTGTCAAATTGCCTATCGTAAAGGTCCGTATAAACCTCCGTCTGATTCAGACCCAGTTTCTCAGGTATCGACAGTCATGGACAACCTGGCAGTAACTCGGAAAGAAGACTCAGACAGCGGAGAACCAGCTGTGCAGATCGAGCGGGCAACCTTGCTGTCATCGTCTCCTCCCCCTTCTCTAGATCCACCTCCTCCGCAGCCCACTGAGCAAGGCTATAGCAATCCTATGACATTTCCTGGTGACCATCAAGACTCCACTTCCTCTGATTCAGGAAATGCTCCCTACCCGGCCCCTAATCAACCTACCACTTCATCTATACAATCAGGTTACCCGGCCATCTCGTCGAATTACCCTCCTACGGCGAATGAGCAGTCTTCTTCATATTCCAGCTCGGCGCCCTTGCCTTACCAGATGACTCCTGCAGCTCCTCCCACTCAGTTGGCGCCAGTCGGGGGTGGAGGGTACGGGGGAGCGGCATACGACACTAGCATTGGATTCAGTTTCGGTGGAGTGGCCCCGACACCCTCCTACAATCCCTCGCTACCTGCGCCCTACAACCCTTACCAGAACTCGCCACACCCATCTACAGGCGGCTACCCTCCTGCAGCAGGAGGAGGAGGAGGAGGGTACCCTCCTGGTCCTGGGTATCCTCCTCCCGGGGGCTACCGTGCACCAACTGGTGGCAACAGTAGTGGCTACGCCCCTTACCCAAGTACAACCCAAGGGCAGCAGGGTAGTTCTAGTAGTTATGGATTTAACTTTTAACGTTTAGTTCTTTCTTACATTTTATTTCCTATTTCATTAAGCTCTATTATTTATACTACTCATGTTTATATCCATTGTGTGTATTTAGTGTCCTACACACAGAGCATTTATAATTGTGTTTTTAATGTTCTCATCAGTATATCTATTCATATGCTCAAAGTATCTACTAATGATTGTCTCTGAAGTGTGCCACATACATACACTTAAAAGGCCACCATTGGTGTAGAAGTATGCATTGCTGTTCAGTTCCTGAAGCACATGCTGTTATGACTATTTGACTCGCAAACTATTCATCTTTTTTTCTTTCTGTTTTTTTTTTTTTTTTTTTTTCCTTCATTTATTTTAGGGTATAATAATTATGCCCAAAATAAAGTTTAAAAACTTGAAAGGTACATTCAATCACTTGACTCTTTAGTGTTATGATATCAGTCGGTGTCTCTTCACAAGCTAGCCTCACTTTACTTCGGAGACAATATAAGTTAGCTACTTCATGTACAACCAACGCGTCTGACAAACCTACGTTTTACACTAGTCGGTAAAGTACACAAAATATGTACACTTCAAAAGAGGTGTGAGCTACGTACTAAAACCACACCCCTCAATTCGAGATTCGATTGGAGACGAGAGCTAGAGCTCTGCCCACAACACTTTGCTTACTCAGCAAATAAATTTGCAAACTCTCCTCGTCTGGGAGGCAACAACAACTCAGTCCGGACCCCGTTAGTTTCGTCGAAGACTTAACCTAGTAAATTGTTCTGCCAACATGGCGGATAAAGAAGTGAGCGTCCTCTCCGTTGGAATAATGCGGGGTTTGACGGACAAGCTCGTGGAGAGAAGAAAAGCGGCTGCCCTGGACTTGGAGAAGTAAGTTTACGCTATCCATTAAAAACAGCCACCTTGCCTGTAGCTACTAATTGGAAGCATTGAGCGTAGTCAGCAGGTAGTAGCTGTGTAACATAAACATCTGTCAACCCACATTATAAACATCCATGTGACATATCCAGGATGGTGAAGGACCTGGTCGTGGGGAATGAGCTCAGTCAAATCAAGCAAGTGATCTATGCTCTAGAGCACGACTTCACACTTTCATCGAACCCTAACAGTCGCAAAGGAGGGCTGGTTGGCTTGGCAGCAACGTCTATTGCCTTGGGAAGGGTAAGGGAATATATGTACACTTAAATGTGTGGCTGGTCTTAAATTAGAAGCAGTAGGAGTGTAATTATGGACTAACATGAGGGAGGCTATTTTCACTCTAAATGATGACTGAACATTCTAGATAATAGCTACGAACATGTAAATAGTATATCTGTGAATAGTAGATTGCATGTATTATAGAGGTATAGCTATTGCCGTACTGTCTCCATTGATGGCATATGAGAGTTGTTAGCCGGGACTCTACGATAGCAGCTATGTTCATGCACAATATTAATAGGGAAAAAATGAAATTTTGAACTTACCCTCATAAAAATTTCAATCCCTGAAAGCAAAGACTTGTTCCTTATTATTATTATTTATCATTAGTAGTAGTAATTATTATTACTATTATTATAATGCACTTGACTCAGATATCTTTCTGATTCTTCTTACCGCTCTTGACCCCTCCCACTCACTCATCATCTTTGTTTTGTTTTGTTTCGTGTCACAAGTGTCACCTCACCATTGCATTGTGCAACCTAATTTAGAATGTTTGTGTCAATGTGTGATAAAAAAAATGTGGTCCTTTGAACATTTGCTATTGCCAGTTAAATGTTCATTTGTTTGACACATCCCTTCTATGTGCACTTCAGAGGATGCAACATCATTAGCAATGCCATTATTTCAGTTAATAGCATGCAATTGTACAGTGAAATCAGTTGCATTGATATTCTTTGAATACGTTTTCAATATTATTGATCATGTTAAATAAGAAAGTCATGTGTTCTGAGCCCAATTATATTCCATTAATCTTAATTTCACTTGCATGGCATTCTTTTGTCAAATGAGTGACTTCCTTGCTTGCCATTTATCTTGTCCAAGCACAGTACCCCGACGTATTTATAGGTGCCTTATGACTCTGGACCAGTGGTGAGATGATGTCTCCTCTAAGTTTACTAACTTGACCAGACTCTGGGAATCATTCACGCACATGTGGCGTACAACAGTCGGGCCATGTCGGACAAGTGTTTCATTGCCTGTGAATAACTTGTCATCTATGCTGGCGACATTCCTTAATTAATGAATCGCTTAAGCAGTGAATGGGACAATGTTTGAGTTTGTTTAGTCAGTGATCTTTTGTCATGTTCTGTGTTCGTGTGAGAATATGGAGAAGGTGTACGTCATTTAACTGGAAGTGATGAGAGCGTATGATAATATGTACATGATAGCATGAATGAAAATTTACTTGAATAAAAATTATTCATGTTCAAGGAGGCCCAACTGAAGCATCTGTTACACACTTCATCAAGACTGCTCTCTAGATTGCTGACCACAACAAGGGTCTAGAATTAGATACTATTTGTTTTCTTTGATGAAGAAGCTAACACTACAGAATATTTGGGTTTGATCAAAGAGAGATGTGTGATCACTAAAACTGAAAGGGATACTATCTCACGAATACCTCACCAAATGAATCGAATAGTGCTGAATTCTGCAGTAGTTGTTGTTATTAACTTGTTAGAATGAGATAAATGAAGGCATTGAGTCGTTCTATAATAATGACTATTCTTGATAGCTTTTTATTATGTAAACATGCTCTCAAACTGAATACCACGCCAGTGTCAACACTAAATATAAAACTAACTTTATATCTTAGAACCTATTAATGTATTTCTCAAGATGACTCACACACTCTACACATTGTGAATTAATAATATAGTCTATACAAACTCACACTTATTTTGCTGTGAAACAGTCTTCTATTGGAGTTCACTTGCCAGAGTTGGTCCAGCCAGTGCTCACGTGTTTTGAAGACCCAGACGCTCGCGTGCGGTATTACGCCTGCGAGTCTCTCTACAACATCTCCAAGGTGGCCCGAGGAGCAGTGCTGGTGTTCTTCAATAACATATTTGATGGCCTGTGCAAGGTTAGCCCGTCAGTGTGTAGGCAGGGGTGGATAGATGTTGGGTCCGAAGGTGGGTATTGAATTGTGTTTATAGGTCTGATGATGTTTTACCACATGAATGGATTGTATTTTGAGACGTGAAGAATCAGAATGGAGAGGTGGAGGAGGGAGGGAGTAAAAAGGGAGTTATTAGACTCTAGTGTTGAAACTGAATAGGAATATTTAAATATTTCTTTTGCCTGACTGCACTTAGTTGTTGTTGTTTTTGTGTTGTTTTTTTTGTTTTGTTTTTGTAGTATTGAAATATTAATTTGCATGGAAGTAATAGTGGATTTATTTCTGGGTTCTGTGTGTGTATTGTGATAGGCAGCGTTTATTATTATTACGATTATTTATTACTTTTTTTCAGTTGTCTTGTGACTCTGATGCTAATGTACGCTATGGGGCGGAGCTTCTGGACCGCCTGATGAAAGACATTGTTTCAGAGAACCCACATTTTGATATAGATAACTTCATTTTCTTGCTTCGGTCCAGGGTCTACACCAAGGAAGCATATGCCAGGCAGTTCCTCGTATCTTGGGTAAGAATGGGTGTGGTTAGCTTACAGGAATTCTAAGACATTATTGTAATAATGAAAAATAATCTTGGTGTCTGTCTAGTAGAGGTCCAAGAAATGTGCATACATACATACATACATACATACATACATACATACATACATACTTTCTTTAACTTGCTTATGCTTTCTAATAATAATAGTGATATCTTACATGGATGCCTACTACGTATGTTCAGGAATACTCCCTCTTTTATACTATCAGTCTGTCAAACATGCTGTACACTCAATTTACTTTTGAAAAAGTCAGAAAGCAGGAGTTGTCTATTGAGGATTAGCTTGCTTTTGGTTGGTTTTTTTTTTTTGTTCCTCTCCTTATTAGCAGTATGACATTTTGACACATGGAGGTTTAGATATTGACCTTCTATTTATAGTTGTGCTAAATACATATGTACAGGGCTTTACAAGTAACTGACTTTGTGTGTGTGTGTGTGTGTGTGTGTGCGTGCATGTGTGCATGCGTGTGTGGGTGGGGGTTAAAAAAAAGGAAAAATACAAGAAAAAGAAGCACAAAAAAATAGAGGGGGAAAAGATAGAAAGAATCAAATAAGAAGTACACAAAACTAATTAAAAAAGACAACAGATGGGGAGTACAACACCTAGCATCATCACTAACTTAACTTCTAACGTCGTTGCGTAGACTCTGTATGTCCTAAAGCTCTAGAATCCCATCTTCTTCGATACGTCAATTTACAAAGCAGTTTTACTTCTTAATACTGCTATATGCCCAAATGTTCACCCCATAACTTCACAATGATCTATAATAGTGATAAAGCTTAGTGTTTCTGGGTGCTCTTTTTCTCTGGAGGTCACACCCACTAGACTACACTGTGAGTAACTTTATTCATAGTGTCATAAATTGATCGGTACTTGCGTGTAATACTAACATACATGTCCAGTAATGGAAGGTGGTTGTAAGAAGATGTGTGAGCAGTGTCTTCTCACTTTCTCTCTCCACAACTTGGTGGTACTCTGAATTTTGGGGACCATTTACCAGTTTATTTTGTGGCTGTCTTATTAGCCCTATATGTGGTAAAACCACCATATGATAATCAAGCACATGCAGGTGTGTGGTAACTAAGGAAATTATGATGTTAATATTCCACTGAATTTCAAAAAGTTGCCTTCTCAGCGTCAGTACGCATCTATGGCTGAGAGTAGATAGAATGATCCAGCTATTGCTTGACAACCAGTTTGGATTATCAGAATGAGAAATTGTGGAGAAATCCAGTACGATGATTCAGCTTTCCTTGAAGGACCAGTAGTTACTGCTGAGGAAATGTTCAGGTGAAATGGTGTCACTTGGTTATTTCTGCTAAGTACAAGGTACTTCTGGGGAAGTTAGGTCTTGTTTTGCCAATTGAACGTAGTAAGTAAAAATAGTAAGTAAGTCGATTTTGCGACTAATTTTGATTTAGAATGTGAATGCACTTGAATATGTGCTTGACTCGTATTATCACAGTAGTAACAAATTTCTTGTTATAATCATTAATCTTAAAGAAAATTCAATTTTATAATCACCAGAATATCATCATTGCAAACAATCTAAAGTTTTTTTTTGTTATTTGATAGCAAACATGTGTTTGTTTGTTGTTGTTGTTTTGTTTGATATCTCCTAGGCTGGTAGAATATACTGTATAGGATTGCTACGTACTTTTTCTCATAACCATTTAATTTTTTCGGGTTAAAGGTCATTTCTGCTGTGAAATTCAGGCTTTATCCAGGTAAGCCAACACTTTCTAATGGCTTTTCTTGCTAGGGTGGACGTGTGATCATTCAATAGTTCATAAGCAGTAAAAGCATCCCTAAATGTAAATTGCTCTGATGGTTTCACTTGAGTTGGCATTTGTGGTGTATGGAGAAAAAGAGATACTTACTCATTGTTTGTGCATATGTGCTAATTTGTATTTGTTTATGTGTGTTGTATCCAAAAATAGAAAATAGTTTAAATGTCATGCCTAAATTATAGTAGTGATCGAGACTACTTGATTGAGTTATAGTTGAATTTTAATAGGTAAAGGGTAGATCTGGTAATAGACAGAACTGGTACAAGGCCCTGAAAGCTTGAGTATATTCTGAAGGGAGTTGTACAACCCTGTCTGTTTTGTTTTTTTTGGCCCAGCAAAGTAGGTGGTATTAATGGCTGACAAGCAAGGTTACAACTGCGAGTTTATAGAGTTAGTTCCTGAGGACTACTGCTGTAAGATATGTACTCTGGTGGCTAGGAGACTGACTATCACTGACTGCTGTGGAGAGAGTTTCTGTCAGACCTGTATAGCTGACACTCAGGAACAAGGACAACCTTGTCCAGAATGTAGAGAGAAAACTTTTACAACTTTTAAGCAAATCAAGAATCAGAAGAAAATCAATTTTCTCCAAGTGTACTGCAGCATGAAGGAGAGGGGGTGTGTCTGGTCTGGGACACTGGACCAGTTGGACTTTCACTTGGACCCTCACCTGGACAACTGCCAGTATGTGGACACCAAGTGTCCCCTCAACTGCCTACAGACCGTCCCCAAGAACAAGGTGGACCAGCATGTTCAAGAGTGCACTAAGAGACCTCATGTTTGCCAGCACTGCGGCTTCAAAGCCACCTACGAGGAGGTAGTAGTCACACACTTGCCAGAGTGCAAGTATGTAGCCTTGCAGTGTCCCAATATGTGTGGGGTGAGTTGTGAGCGTAAGTGATGGAAGATCACATGAAGACATGTCGTCTGGAAGAGGTAGAGTGTGAGTTCAGCAGTGTGGGATGTGATGGTCGGTTCATTAGAGAGGACGAGGACGAACACGCCAGACAGAACAGCCAGAAACACCTCACCTTGACAGCTTCTCTAGCTGTAGAGACTAAAGAACAGCTCAAGCATAAGTTACTGGAGGAAGATAATAAGCACAGAGAGGAGCTTGATAGACTGCACCAACAAATAATGGATCAAAAAGCCAAGCTTAATAAGATTGAAGAATTGGAGAAGACATTAAAAGAACAGCAGGAAATAATACTCAAGTTAACAAAAAATCAGGAAGAATCTGAAAAGAGAATTTCCAACTTGACCAGAAAGTTATGTTTGAATAGAAGGTTTGTGATGACAAACTTTAGCCGAGAAAAAGCCCTAGACAGGAACAGTGATTGGAAGAGTCCAGCCATGCACACACTGGAGTGGGGCTACAAGTTCTATGTGGGAGTGGCTGCTAATGGGCATGGCCGTGGACACGGTACGTCTATTTATGTTGATGTCTGGTCAAAGCCTGGAAATTATGATGATCAGCTGAAGTGGCCAGCAAAAGCACAGTTCACTGTAGAACTCATCAACCAACAGGGAGGAGAGAATGCCGTGTGTACTAAGACTGCTATTTGGGACATGCCTATCGATAACGAGCATATTGCTAGCTTAAAAAGAATTTCTGGTGGATTTATTGAACATTATAAACTCTCTAACTTCTTAATTAGCAACAAGCTATTCTTTCATGTCAGTGTTAGTGAAGTATTGTAGTGAATGATATTCTAGAATTGTCTATTTCACTATATACAGAGCAGCAGATAAAAGGTGAACGAGCCTGAGTATAAAAGGCAGCCACGCCCAAGAGATCCCTTTACCCAGTGATGGACCAAAGGGCCAGACTGCTGATGCCCTATGAGGCAAGAATGACGCGCAACTGCTGGCAACAGCTTGCAGTCTTGCACCACTCCCGAAAGCGCCTACTCTCCCAAATAAAAAATCACTAGGGTTAGGGTAAATCGGCAACAAAGATATGACTGCAGAAATTATTTAAATATCTGAGGCCAATGGCGTATACCAGTGGTTTTAACTATATATGAATATCATTAGATTCCGGTACGGTAAGGTATGTGAAAATAATGAATGGATAGCTAAGGTAAAGCTAAGTTGTGATAGGTGAATATTGTTTGTGGAATGCCAGGACCGGCCTGGTCTTTAACAGTCCTGAACAAAAGGTTTACTGATCATGTAATGGGAGTAGTGAGATACCTGGTGACATTATGTTATACCTGGTGATAGTATGTTATACCTGGTGATATTATGTAAATTTAATTGATATATCTATATAAATTGGGATTTTTGTTAGTTTTGTGGATATATATATATATATATATATATATATAATATAGTACTACTACTCTGAACAGAGATATTTTGTGTCAACTAGATAAACTGTGTTCTTTGAGAGGCATAGTGACTCGGTTGAGATAATCCTACTGGTTGTCACTTGTTGGACTACATACGTCAATGAAACTAATTTCTAGTACTACGTTTTGACCAAGTTTGCTGGTCTTCTTCAGGTACAGAAAATAGATAGCCTATTATCTTAGCACACTAAACGACAAGTGCAAGCGATAAGGAGTTGACATTGAACCACGAGTTGAGCTTTGACGACCCTTTACCGTGCAAGAAGTGCAGTCGTCTCACAAGCCGGACCCTTTACCAATCGTGCGGTGAAGGAAAGGGTCTGGTCACCATCCATACAACGTTTCGTTCCATTCCCCATGATTCATGGGGAACAATACTTTAGCGTGTATTGCATATGGGGTGCGGTTTGTTTGAACAGGGAGTGTAAATCCCTGAGCTCTGAGTTATAGCAGGTGAAGGACCAGCCCAGTAGTGGGCAACACGCAAACACAAACCAGGGCCTTAGCTAGTAGCAGCTTTGATTGTCAGAGATAGAAATAATTTCAAAGTCTTTAATCAGGGATAAGAATACAGATATAACTTGAACAAGCACTCAAAAACTGACAGTAGCAATGACTGAGCAAAAATCAAGCACGAGTCCAGTTGAGGGCAATTTAATAGGCAGCCACTGGTATGTAGATAGAATTCCCCGGCTGAAGTTCTGAAGGTGTAAAGGCCCTAGCTTGTAGAAATTCGAGTATCAGCTCTTCAATAGTGAGGTGCCCAGCTCTTCATTAGTGAGGTGCCCAGCTCTTCATTAGTGTGGTTCCCAGCTCTTCCTTAGTGAGGTGCCCAGCTCTTCCTTAGTGAGGTGTCCAGCTCTTCATTAGTGTGGTTCCCAGCTCTTCATTAGTGTGGTTCCCAGCTCTTCCTTAGTGTGGTGCCCAGCTCTTCATTAGTGTGGTGCCCAGCTCTTCCTTAGTGAGGTGTCCAGCTCTTCATTAGTGTGGTTCCCAGCTCTTCCTTAGTGAGGTGTCCAGCTCTTCATTAGTGTGGTTCCCAGCTCTTCCTTAGTGAGGTGTCCAGCTCTTCATTAGTGAGGTGTCCAGCTCTTCATTAGTGTGGTGTCCAGCTCTTCCTTAGTGTGGTTCCCAGCTCTTCCTTAGTGTGGTTCCCAGCTCTTCCTTAGTGTGGTGCCCAGCTCTTCCTTAGTGTGGTGCCCAGCTCTTCCTTAGTGTGGTGCCCAGCTCTTCCTTAGTGTGGTGCCCAGCTCTTCCTTAGTGTGGTGCCCAGCTCTTCCTTAGTGTGGTTCCCAGCTCCCCACCTCTATCAGTGAAAGTTTAGAGACATATTGTGATTTGCTGATGAGTGAAATTAAGTTTTGGGACATATGGTGATGATGAAAGGCAATGAATACAGGATGCTGCTGCTGGGCTAGCTAAGCTGCAAATAAATAATTCAAAGAATAATTCTAAAGGAAAGGGATTATTTGTCTCATTTCTAACAGTCTTAGAGAAGTTTCTTTGCTCCATATTGTAGCCTTCAGGGATTTTCTTAGGCTAGCATGCCCTTTTCTCTTGCTGTCTCTACTTTTTGATGACTGCAATGCTGGTTTATTCAAACTTCTGCAAAAGCCAATTTAGCGGAAACGCTTTATAGTTAACCGCGGCACCCTAACAGGAAGTAAACAAATACATTAATTACATTCCAGTAGAACGAAACGTTGTATGGATGGTGACCAGACCCTTTCCTTCACTGCGCGGTCGGTAAAGGGTCTGGCTCACGAGACTAGCAGTGCAGGTGAGTAATGGACATTAGCATATGAAATTTTCAAGCCTGCAGGATAGGAGCGAAGAGTGCTAGTGCAATTTCAACTCAGTGTTTTAAGATTCATTACAAATCTTAGATATACAAATGTATTGGGGCAATGACGAGAAAGATGGCTGTCATGGTGGGGAGAAAGAAGTGAAAGTCAGACAGGATGGTTCTCATGATGATATGTACAAATGAAGAATTGGATACTTGCTGTTTGTCCATGCACTCATTTTGTTTGAGCATTTGTTTCTGGTTACTTGTGACATCATTATAAAATTTTTCTGCTTCTGGAGTCAGGTAAGATGCCCAAGTCATGAAGATGCAATATCATGCAAGAAGGAAAGCTGCTGGATTGAGGCATTGTCATCATCTCATCCTAGCAGCAGAATCTCTCCCTGCTTTTTACAGATGATTGGGTTTCTACTCACTAAAGAGTCACATTCAATGCTTTAAAAATTTCCCACCCTGCCCCTCCGACCCAGTGCCCATGCAAAGGGGTGTGCCTGGAATTGGGGAGTCTGGGTAAAGGAAATTTTGAGTGTAGTAGATACAGTAGTGGCCAAAAGTTTTAGGTCACCCATCATAATTACACATTAACATGGGTAAATATGTCCAACTCATTTATGGCTATGTTTATTTGAGTTAAATATCATTGATAAGCACTATAACACACTTGCAACACATATTGATAAAATTTACAGCAATATGATTAGTCAATACTTGGTCACACCACCCCTAGAGTTTATAACTGCTTGGCACCGATTTCTCATGGAGTCCACTAAATTAGCTGTAATGTCTGGAGTTATGGAATTCCAAGTCTTAAAAATCAAATCTTTCAACTCCTCTTTATTTTTAACTGGTGTGCTATCCATTTTCTTCTTGATAATTTCCCATAGGTGTTCTATGGGATTTAGGTCAGGACTTTGTGAGGGCCATGGTAAAACAGAGATGTGACTGGCAGCAAACCAATCCATGGAGTACTTTGCAGTATGGCATTTTGCTCCATCTTGCTGAAAGATGAAGTCTTCTCCAATAATCTTCTCTCCATCTTCTTTTAGAGTCTGTGAAATGAGGTCTATCTATGTATTCCCTGGCATTTAAACGTCCTTCCACTACATGTAAACTTCCAACACCATCACGACACATACACCCCCAAACCTGAATTTTGCCCCCTCCAAACTTGACAGTGGATACCAGACAGTCTTGATGGAATTTTTCCCCAACTCTCCTTCTTACTCTTACCCTCCTTCCTGGCACAATTTCAAAAACAAACTCATCTGACCACAGTATCTTAGCCCATTGACTCTGTTGCCAAAACCGCCTCTCTTTTGCCCAGCTGAAATGAGCTGACCGATGTTTAGCTGTCAGCATAGGTTTCTTGGCAGCAATGCAACCCTTGAGTCCTGCATGTAGAAGCCTTCTTCTTACAGTTCTGGTGCTAACTGAGCATCCTGAAGCATCCTGCAGTTCCCTTTTTAATTGTTTAGATGATGCCCTACGATTGTTCAAAGAAAGCCTCACCAGTAACCTGTCTTCACGGCTGCTTGTCTGCTTAGGTCTGCCAGATCTGGGCTTGTCTCTCACACTACCAGTTTCTTCTTTCTTTGTTAGGATATTTTGCACTGCACAGAGGCTCACCTTTAGCCTGGCAGCTATGGCACGCTGGGAATATCCCTCCTCACTAAGAGTGCATGACTACTGAGGACCAACTTCAACACTCAAGTTCCTTCTCTTAGGCATGATCTACTGTCAGCAAAAGCAGCTGATTGTGGTTACTACAGGCAGCTGCATTTTTACCCCTAACATGCACATGGGGAATTTTCCTAGAAAACTTCTGCATATCTTCACTATTAGCCTAGCAACCAGGTCAAAATGGTAGCAACCAGGTGTGCATTTTGACTAATGGTCATGGATTACGGTACCAATCAACTTGATACAGCTGTAGACTCAACTACTCTTGAAGACACTGAAAATGCAGCCACACCATGTGAACAAGAAGCTAATATCCCCACTACTTTTTGTACTGCAAGAGTATTTTGTAGCCACACCAAGCATGCATGGAATAGCTGCAATTACAGGGAACATGCATCGCTCGCTTCGCTATTTTGTGCTATTAGAGCGCATCACTAGTTTATATGCAAAGCATTGTTTTACTCCTACCAAATAAAATAACCAGTACAAAACTGATCCTACTGTTTATTGCGATCCAAGAATGTTTTAGAGTTTGTCAATATTTAAAAAAATTAAATAGCTATAATTCCCATGAAATGTTCTCCGATTGAAAGTTGATAAACTTCTTAAATAAATATTGTTCTAGATCTCATTTAAACATTCTAAGTAATGTCAACTACATTTTATTAACCCTGTTGTGACGGATAAAGAGTCACAAATTTATAGCTGAAACAATATTATTAATATTCGCATCATATTTCTCTCTTTTCATGGAAAAATATAGATTTTCATTGCTTACTGTAATTTATAGGGCAACATTAATAGAAGGAACTGTTACCTCTTTAATTGAAGATAAAGAAGGGAACATTGTAGGAGTAAATTATAAGGAAAAAAATTCTTCAAAGAATATGGTAATTACATATTATCATGATGTTTCTGTTGCTGATTATTATTTCTAATTTCAAGCATGCTAGAGCTAGCTTGACTGTAATAGCTGATGGCTGTTTCTCAAAATTCCGAAAAGACTTCAATCCTCTTACTGTAAAAGTATCTTCACAGTTTGTTGGAACCATTCTACATAATTGTCCTCAGTATAAATCTGGACATGCTGAAATTGTGCTGTCATCACATGGACCCATTTTAATATATCAAATATCTACAAATGATACACGTATTTTGGTTGATGTTCAAGGAAAATTACCTACAGATATTACCACTTTTATGAAAGATAAAATACTACCAGAGCTTCCAGGTAAAAATGACGTAATTATTAATTATACTGAATTGATATATGTGAATCTGATACAGATGGCATTAAAGGACCATTTGAAAATGCCATAATAAATAAAAAATTTCGATCAATGCCCAACAGCTTTCTCCCTGCATCTACACAGATCAAACCAGGTGTACTTTTGCTGGGTGATGCCTTTAATATGAGGCATCCATTAACTGGTGCTGGTATGACAGTAGCACTTAGTGATGCTGTGATGTGGAGGCAACAATTGCAGACTGTATGCACTCTGACAGACCATTCAAAAATCCTACAACTACAGCAGCAATTCCTGTGGAAACGCAAAAAATCACATTCTTTTGTTGTAAATGTATTAGCTCAAGCTCTGTACGCATTATTTTCTGCATCAGATGGTAAGATATATGTCAACAAGTCTAGCCACAATTTAATTTTTCATGCATATATACTCTTAGAACATCTGCATATGCTTAGACAAGCTTGCTTTTCATATTTTCAACTTGGCGGAAGAGCTGTTTCTGATCCTATTGGATTATTATCAATGTAAGTTAACTGCTACGATAGTATTTATTTTATGAAATATTTGTTTGTATTTATAGATTGCATCCTAACCCAATTCTTCTTATTTGCCATTTTTTTGCTGTTGCTGTGTATGCTGTATATCAAATTATAAGTCGATTTAAACTATATCAGTTACATCGTGCACTGTACAGAGCCACAGCAACATTCATAAAAGCATGCTTTATAATATTTCCTTTGATTATTTCTGAATGTAAAAACTTCTTTATCTTATAGCTTAGCTATAATTCATTTCATGTGCATTGTCAGTGTGTTTTTTATCTTCTTGATTATTTATTATATATAAAATGTTTAAAATGAAGATAGGTAGCATTTTAATTAAATGGCTGTACATCAGAAGTGAGATGCTACTTTGCTAACAATAATTCAAGCTATTACATTGCATAATGTGTTAATAGCTAAATAATTAACACATTACAAAAAATTTGCATATATCAAATAACTATTTGTGACTACTGCAAATGCAGCAATCCACGTGTACTGAGAATAATTATAAGATCAGTGAGTTATGACCTTTGTAATTGGGGACAGAAATTCATGGGCTCGCCCCATGAATAATTTTTTTACTATAACCATGGAAACCAAATAACCAAACTAAAGGAAAAGAAAGATGGATGAAACTACAGCTTGTAAACACTTAGGTAGTTCAGATGTACTACATGCTGCAATGGAGAACTTACATTGTGAGGTAAGATAGCTTCTTGTCACAACAATGTGTAGTATGATTAACAAATCTAAAACAAGTTACGACTAATGTAACAAGTTTTATAAAGTAATGCTAACCAACATGTAACAGGTTAATGAAGCTGAGAAGAAGATTAAAGCTGGATTTCAAACTATGCTGAGTGAAGGTAATTAAAACTGTATAATAATAATAAGCTTACTTAATTTTATTATTTTGTAGTGAGTAATAAATGGGAGCGACAGTACAATGCATTCCATTCTGATGTAACCATGAAAAATAAGGAAATATTAACACTGACATCAAAAGTTGAAGAGTTAGAGGGATTGCAAAAATGCTTGCAACAAGATGATTGTAAACTTCGTTCAGAATTGATGGAAAATAAGAAGGAATTAACAACAGTATCAAAAGAACTTCAAGAAACTAATTTATCATATTTAAATATTCAGGAAGATTTTCAGTCTGAAAGGAGCAAATCTGATAGGGAACATGAACTTGAAGTAATCAAATACAAATCTACAATACAAGAATTATCGTGTTCATTAAAAGAATACCAGACTAAGGTAAAGTTGTATTAAAGTCATATTATATGTACTCTCATATTGCAATTATTTAGTTTGCAGCCATGACTGCTAAAATCAACCAGCTTTCTGAAAAAATAATCACTGATAAAACATCTTCAGATAAAGTGAAGAAAGCCATTTCTAGTCAGTTATCAGATCAGACCTCTGAAGCAAAAAAATCAGCACTGGAAGTATCTAAGCTAAAGGTTAGTCTTAAAAAAAAGAAAGATTATTTTGCAATTACACTGGCTAACTTCTGTAGACTGATATTACAAATTCAAATAAAGCACTGACAACTGCTAAACAGACTATCAAGAAATTGCAGCTTCAACTTCATGAAGTAAAAAGAACATCTGAATCCACCATCACAGAACTACATAAACAGCACTCAATGCAACTGAAGACACTTAATGAGGAAGTAAGTGGGCACACGTTTGAGTTTTACTTTTTATGTTTGTGATAAAATTATGTAGATAATATCACTGCAACACCAATTGGAAGAATTGAAACGGCTACACCATGAAGAAATAGGTAAGTTTATATAAATATATGTAATATTCATTGCATGCTGTCTGCAATAAACACAGAATCTATGAAAGCAAACAACCAGAAGTCAGAAAGAGATGATTATTTAGATGCAAGAATAAGCTTTTTGCAACACCAGGTAAGCATTACTCATGAATTGTTGTCTACTGAAATCGCAAATCTATTGGAAAAAAATAAGATCAGTATTTTCAGTATTGAATTAATTTCTTTATTTTTTTACCTTTATTCAGAATAGGCGGGAAAAAGTCAAGATTCAAGAAAAACAGTCAATTATAAAGCATTAATTTTCAATTTTTTTAAAATATTATTTTATTTATGTAAAGTCCACTAATCATCCAAATTTTTCATGCCATGGGACATCAGACATGACACATATCAGACAGGAGCAAATGATCTACAGAAACAAATAAAACTGTTTCACAATAACTGCTACCAAATGATTCTAAATCTGGTACGTAATCACCAACAAAAAGACCAAACATTGAGATAAGTGCATTTGAATTATGTGCTTTGACAAGCTATTGAAATGAGAGACCTCTTTTAATAGAATGAAATTCACTTTCTTGCTTTTCTTTTTTTGATTTTGGCATAGGTAGCTGTGTTCCTCTTGAGGGTGGTGGTTTGTTAGAGAAATAAGAAGACTGCAGAGCTTGGGAAGCTGTGCATCGTTTAGTTGGATCAAGCACGAGACATTGACTAATGAAGGCAATGAAATCATCGCCGGCTGCTGTAAAAATTTCACTAAGTGGAATTGGAACCATTTCTGAATACTTGATATAGTCGGGTAGCTTAGTAACCCCAGGCCAATTGGTCTCTGAAGGTGAACCCACAACTTCAAATATCTTAGTCAGTTGAGAAAGGTCTGTATCACCAGCCAGAAAAGGTTTCCTCAGCATTAATTCTGCTCCTATACATCCTACAGCCCATATATCTATGCCAGTTCCATAGAGACGTGCACCAAATAATAGTTCTGGACTCCGGTACCACCTAGTAACAACCTGATGTGTTAGTGGACGTGTGGGAGAGCCAAACATTTTCGCCAAACCAAAATCAGTAATTTTGAGGACTCCTTGGCTATTAATGAGCAAGTTATTTGGCTTGAGATCTCTATGCAAAATCCAGTGAAGATGAAGATACTCCAGTCCTTGCAAGGTCATCATCATGTATGCTTTAATGTCACTTGGCTTCAAGATAATACTTTGATCAAGAATGATAACTTCGAGGTCAGTATCCATAAAGTCAAATATCAGACTGATGTTTGATTTGTGACCAAAAATGTCTAAAAGACCAATTATGTTGTCATGATGCAACTCTTGCAATAACTTAATTTCCCTCAAAGCTGTGCGATTTATACCATCTTCAGCTTCAGTAGGAAGTCCTAGCTTTATTTTTTTCACAGCCACTACCCTTTCACGTTCAGTGTCTTCTGCCTTATACACTGTTGCAAACTGGCCTTCGCCCAAGAACGCTATCTTTTTATACCTTTTAGCCATCTCATTCAGTATTTGAACGATGACCCTTACCTATGGAGCCTGAGTTTGTAAATGAATGACGACGAGATATTTAGCTGGCAAAACTCAAACTATCATGTCGTCTTCCTGGAGTCTTACATTTCTAGGTACTGGGTCTGCACACCCTTCTCCGAGCAGAGGAGCATCTTGTATGGTGTTAAGAATGGGTAAGAATATGCCTACATCGTTCTGAATATGCAGTGAATAGTGTAATTTCAAGTTGCAGTATGCTTGAGGATTGTGTTAACACTATTATGAGTAGCTATGTGAGTATTTAATAGATTAGTGTGCATTTAACTCGGGAAAGATTTTCTCTTTTCAATTCATTGTTATGCTTTCTGGTTGACTGTGATTATAGCAGTTGTCTTGTGAAAAATGTAGGTAATTTGCACCTTTTTTCAAGAAATTTGTCATCAACTATTTTAATTACATGAATATAGCCACTTTTAGTCTTTCTGGAATAGTTTATTATTATATTGGAAACTATATGCAGAGACTTTAGGAGGCTGGCTGTTTGATTGTGGTGAAGGTAGTCAAGTACAGATGATGAAAAGCTCCATTAAACCAAGCACCATCAACAAAATATTTATTACACATTTACATGGAGATCATGTGAGTGAAATTTACTGTCAAATTTTAATTCAGTGTGAAGCACAGTGAGCAAAGCTGATGCGTGTCTGAGCTCGATTGATTATTTGGATTTAAGTAGTTGTCAACTGTTTGTAGTTGCATCTGGCATTCATTCCATTTAAGTGTTTTGGAGCTGTTTTGCTGGAAAAGTGATTTTATGAAAGTAACCATCATTTGCTGTCTACCTCTTGCATAACCTGTGTGGTCAAATTGTAGAACTAATTGTGGAAAGTGTTTTTTATTAGCAGTAAACGTGCAGATGTATCATATGAAATTGTTTTATCACTGCACTATCTAAAATATATTCATAGGAGAATAGTTTATGAAACAATGCAATAGTTGGAATTTCAAAAATAACAGAATTTAAGTACTCTCTGAAATCTTTAAACTATACATAGTTTACTTAACAATTAGTTGCGGCCATAAACTTTTTTTTTTAACTGTTCTTTTTTCCTTTAAGTACAAACAAAATTTTGGAACAATTATATGCAATAATAATAGCAATACTTGAAGTGGAGTTTCATAGTTAATCTGGTAAACAATTAATCACACGCCTATTATATAAGTGATATAATTCAATCATTCCAAATGCCAAATAGCTTACTGAAGTTGTGTGGTGCAACAAAAATGTTATATATATTATTTAGTTTGGTGGCAAGTTCAATCTAGTGTGGGTGGGGAGGGGGGTAGGGATGGGGGGTGGGAGAGCTTTCCCAAAACTTTCAAGCTTCTCTCTTGAACTTCTCAGCTTCCCCGCACCTCTAATATTTGCATGCTGTGTATGCTATTAATGTGCTATTAAGGCTGAACCCAAAATTAAACATTTAGCTCACAATTTCATACTAATTTAACTCCTTTCTGTTTAACTTGGCATATATATTATGTATATATAAGGCAGTGGAATTTCCTGGGCTTCCTTCTAAATAGAACCCTGTTGTGTAAATTCTGTATTTCTTTACTAATAGAATATTTTGTGACTACAAGATGATTATACACAATTACTTTGAGCTTACTTGTTATGCACTTGGAATGAAGCACCAAGTTTGATATATGTAGTTGTTTATCATTGTTATTGTTATTGTTATTATTATTATTATTATTATTAGTAGTAGTAGTAGTAGTAGTAGTAATAGTAGTATTGATATTCAAAATAAAACAATCATGTATAGGGATCACTTGTTGGTTCTTTATTAGGTTTATGGTCTTCCAGGATTGTTGTCCACTATGAGTGTTGGACGTGCAGAAGACAGTCCTCCTATTGAACTCTTTGGTCCAGTTGGTTTAAAAATGATGGTCAGAACAAACCTAAATCTTTCTCGGTCACAGCTGCAATTCAAGTACATGGTTCATGAGTTATTGCACGACATGGGACCAGCAGATCATGATAAAATAGTATGCCAAAGTATTGATGGGATGTTTTAATTTATTTTTGTATTTATTGATTTTTGTGGTGGGCATTAGCTTGATGTGGTAATGGTGTTTTTATGCAGTATGACTGGAGTCCTAATTATGAAGCAAGTGGTGATTTACATTACCAGGAAATTCAGGGAAGAAGGATTACTAAAGATGTAGATGGGAGCTGGTTAGTGTGAGTTATTTATTAGTTGCTTTTTTGTATTTTTTTTTAAAGATTTGAATGTTTGTGGTTGATCTAAACTGTGTGACTTCCATTAAAAAATGTGTTTTCTAGATGTGAGGAAGGGAATGTTACAGTTAGAGCTGCACTTCTCAGCCACAGAATAGCATCATTTGGGTTTACCATTTCAGAAAACCCTATTCCAGGAAAGTTAGTTTGTTGATGTTTAATGTCATCATCTTTGTTTATTTATATTGCACTGCTTAGGCTATTGGTTGATAAATTAAAAGTTCTACAAGTTCCTCCAGGTCCAAGTTACGCAATGTTGAAAAGAGGACAGAGCATTGTGTCACCAAGTGGAGTAACAGTATGTTAGAAATTAATTACCAGCCACTATTTTCAATTGTCTTAATATTCTTAGATAAACCCTGCTGAAGTGATAGGTCCTAGCAGACCCGGGCGCAAAGTGGTGATTCTTGGAGACACATGTGACAGCAAGAGTATGATTCTCTTTTCTCTAGAAGCAGATGTCCTAGTGCATGAAGCAACGAATGAAAATGCTCATGAAGAAAAATCTAAAGAGAATGGACATTCAACTCCTAGTAAGAATGTGTAGGGTATTAGTTATTTGTTGTTATAATTGTTCGTGCATTTCTAAGGAATGGCAGCACAGTTTTGTCATGCTATTGGTGCAAGGCATATGATTCTTACTCACTTCAGCCAGAGATATAAAAGTTTAGATGATATTTATGAACTGTCCACAGTTAAGCTCAGACAAGAAGCTATTGAGGAACTAAAAAGGCTTCAACCAGACTCAAATGTTGTTGTTGATTGTGCTGATGACTTTAAAGTTTTTGATATCAAGTCACTCAAATAATTTTTGTACTCTCCTTATCTATAAAATGTTTTAGGCAACATTCTGGAACCGTAGTTACCACAGGTCAGTGCTGTCAGAGTTGATAAATTGCTATACAAGAAAGACTAGAATATTAAATAAAGTGAAAATTTAAGTTGATCATAGTTTCAATTCTTGTAGTTTATATGTACTTAACATGAAGTGAAAATTATTTAATTAATTTGATCACAGTTTGTAGTCATAGTTGATAAATTACTAGTCAAGAAATATGTACTAGACTAAATGAAATTAAAAATTATTTGATTAATTTGATCATAGTTTCTAGTTGCAGTGCTCTGTCTTTCAAATGTTGTGACAAATACGGAACAATAACAGACAATATTTGAGACACACAGTTCCATGATGGCTTTATTTTGATGCAATTTTTTACAGCACTTGATGTCCCCTAAATAAGTAAAACCACAGTGTACTCGGTGTTGTTGTTATTATTGCATTGGACTACTAACCTGCTTTCTCGTCCATTCCAATAAGGTGGGAGGAGTTTGTGCCAGTACAGTCAGTTTAGTTGACTTCTCTAAATGGTGTACTAGCAGATCAGTCACATGACCAGCCAAACAGAGGACATCTTGGAGAACTGCAGTTTTGTCGCTGACTGCTAAAAATATCTGCAGTGGAACACAGTTTAATATGCACATGCTAAGCTAATTGTATTGGGATAGATGTTAAAAGCTATTTTATATGTAGGAGTGGTGGATAAGAATATGAAGGGGGGAGGACACACACCAAACATAATATTGAATAGTGCTTACTTTTTTCCCTTGGTCAATCAACCCAACTGCAAACAAGTTTAATATCCAGTGAGCTTCAATGAGATCCAATGGGATCTTCCAAAGCTGACAGAGCAAAAACACAAAGTCCTGATATTCTGTAATATCTGTGCCAAATAAGTTTGCACTTGTAAAGTTAATGATAGAATTCACACATGGAGTCATCACAGGCTGTGCTTCTTTGTGGACACAGATTTGAACAGCATCCTTTAGAAACTAAAAACAAGTAGCAGCAAAAACAAATAACATATTTTATTTTATTTTACTCTGCTTAATTGTTTTGTTACCCGTAATCTCTTAGGTTGCAGTTGCTGAGGTACTTGATCTTGCCATGCACTCTAAAAACAACGGTACAACTGACTGACTGTATGTTAATAAAAAATATGTATAACAACAAACTTTGAAAAGTCCCTTCTTCACACTGTTCCTCATCCAATTTGGAAAATATGCCAGCAAATTACAAGGTCCATTTTTAAATTTTAGCGATATCTCAAACAGGAGGAGTAGTTCAAAATTAGTAGATACAACAGTTGAGTTGAGAGTTGGAAATTGGTCCACCATAAACATCAAGTCTTTTCTGTTTTGATTTCTAAAAGTAATATATGTCACTATTTCTTATTTAATCCTATTTCCTTATCAAAGAGTCCTAATAATTTCCTGGATTTGTTTGACTAGGTATAGACATACTTGATTATTAAAGTTTAAACCACTAGTCATAAATGTTTATTAATCAAATGTTTCAGCTGCTATTCAGCTAGCCATCATCAGTGAAACGCAAATAGTAACTGCTAGAAATGATACTGTAGCTATGGTGAAGCTATAAATATGCTATAAATAGGGAGTCCTAATATTATTACACATTGTTCATCATTATTTAACTTCTGTAAACTCACTGAAAAATAATAACATCACAGGTTGCCTCATCTTTCAATGCCTCATTAAGTTCATTATAGCTGGATCTGGACAACTGAATAAAAAAGTCAAATAATTCCTTGCCAGAAGTATCTAATCTGTCATTCAGTACCTGATATAAATATCCAAACAAAGTACGACTAACAGAAACTAATTCAATAGCTTTATCTTGCAAAGGCATACCCTAGATATGTAAATATGTAAATTATAGATATGCAAAAATAATGAAAACATTAATTCTTTTAATTTAACCTTTTTGTAGCTGTCAATGTGCAAATACATATCTTTTTCAAATTTGGCACACCATAATAATCCAATGATGCCTGTATTAAGAGGGTAAAGGTATGACTTTTTATAATTATTCTTTCAATGTACCTGATAGTATTTTAGGATCCCTGAGCTGACTTAGGTAATGAAGGCCAATATAATATTCCTGCAAAAATGGCACAATATTACATGAAAATCAGCTTTTCTATCAAGATGAATCCCACCCTTTACTTTCACTTGAATTTTATCTACTCCATTACTAACTTCTTGATTGTAGCAAGCTTGCCAAGAAGAGTGGATTAGTAGGTTAACTCCAGATAACGATGATGGTAATGCTTTCAAAAGTGGTTGTACTTGAGGAAAAACTAAAAAAACAAAAACAAAACAAAACAAAAAAACAACAGGTATACTACTAGTTACACAAGTTCCTAATTCAAATGTAGCTATAAGTAAGAAATGACAATTTTACCTTCTGAAATATCTGAAAACAATTCTGGATTTATTTTGTTCTTTAAGATCCATTCACATAAGAACTGTGTCACTAAACTAGGGCCTCCATTTTTCAAACACGCTGCAGACATATTACCTTCTTGATAGACTGAAATGAAATAATAATAAAAAATAATAATAATAACAGAAGCTTACTCCTCTAACAAACCTGAATTGAATAACTGAAATTTCAAGTTAACAAGATCTTCTGCAATGCCTTTCTGATTATAGGAATCCTCTGCCATATCATATATAGGAACTACTGGTAGATGCTTCATAGAACTGGGTCCAACAATATTGCATAAGTGAATCAAAACTTCTATGTTGGTATAAAGAGTAGCCCAGTGACTTTTTTCAGTTGACACAGACTCCCAGTCTTCAATGCCTCTTTCAGAGCCTCCCAATAATGACTGTGATGCAGTAGTCATCTTTTGATGAATCAGTATGATAGATAAAGCATGGCCCACATTACTAGTAATAGCACACTGCCTACAAGTTAACATCCAATCTTCTACCTGAAGACTACCAGAATCTGTACGAATCCGAAAGTCAACAAGAAAAGAGGGATAACATCAAGAAACACACAGTAGCAAGAGACAACTTTAAGAAACATGTAAACAGTAAGAATCACCTATTGCCGAAGCACACTCATATAAAGTTTGATGAAGAACCGTAAGATTAGTCGTTTTATAAGCGCCACTCAAGAAAAAGTGAGAAAATAGTATCTATTTTAATATAGTATTATGTAACTGGAATTAAAAACAAAGAAAAAACAACAACTCACCATGAGGTCTTGCTTCTTTACTAATGATTTCTCAAGAATTAAAGTTAGTTGATCATGCTTCACATTTCTGTTCATAAGTGGCTAAAACAGTTTACTTTATAGCAAGCAATGCACATCAGCAACAGAACTTACCAAAAATATTATGCATCCTACAAAAATACAATGATTATGTTATTATTATTATTATTATTATTATTATATTATTATTATTTACCAAGTTTGACTAAATGTGGCTCAGCTCCATCTCGAAGTTGTAGAGAAGGCTGGTAGCTGTGACATGACATTGATTCAGCTACTGGCTGCTCACTTAAAAGGTGATGGCCTACTTCTGAGGGCAATTTGAAACACTGTATAACATTGTATACACTCAGCTCCTGCACATCCATCACTTTATACGCTTCATAGTACTTTTGAAGTGTTGTCATCAGATTCTCAGCCAATGTTTCAGGAATTTCTAATACCTGCTGCAAAAACTAGAGGAATGTTGAAAATAATTCAATATTTTACAACATTATTGAGTACAAGAAAACAAAAACAGAAAAAACAAAGTTACAACAACAATAACAACAACAAAAAGATGAAGCAAAAACAACACTTATTAATACAATTTCAAATTTACTTCATTAAATGGTAGCTCAGGCTGTGATCTTTTATCTTCTTGCTTTATTCTGTCAAGTGTTAGTAGTAATTGAATGATGTGCTGACAACCTCTCAAATATTGGTACAAAGATTCACATTCAGTATCTGTAAGGAAAATGTATTTAAAAATTAGCAGTTAAAAAATGTGAGTAAAATATCTTGCTGTAACTTAAAACCAAATTTTGGCTCATTAGCAATCTTAATCCTATTGTGAAGTTGAATATGTTTCCAAATCACAATCATACCAAGAGAACTTTACACCAAAAATGTAATGGTATATTTGTCCCACTTTGCTAGATTTGTTGGTGTGTGTCCACAGGAGAGTTTAAGTTTTCTCACAATATCTAAAAAAAAAATTTCCGGAACCCAACCTTCGGAAGATAAGGCCTAATAATAGTAAACCTTTCATTGTGACACACAGACCAACTCAATTCTCAAGTCACACTACTATAATTATTGTTGTCCAATATGGTTATTCTGCTACTAGCATTGTACATACTGGATGGTTGGATCTGTTTTAAGGCTACTTGAACAATACTCATGAGGACTTTCAATGATAGCTGTGGCTTTTTCCTCAGCAATGAATCAATTGCCTACAGTACAAGTAATAAAACAGGCACATAGAATAACAGTATCTGTGTATTCATTACTCAAGTAAGGCAGTTTCTGTATATTGCTCACTAGTTTCAAAGAAGAGGACAGCTTGAGTTTCGTGAGATAGTCTAACACGTCTTGAATATTTCCTACATACAAAAACCAACAAAAAAGTGGTTGACGAACTGGTAAACTTATTGAACTTTTACCAGAACTACAAGACAGTGTTAAGCTCTTCAAAATTTTGTGGTCTGACGATCTTGGATCTTCTTCACTAAAGTAAAAATCAATAAAATCTATGAAATCAATGAAATAAGCCATCTAACCTTGATAATCCTTGAGGAATATTAAAAGACAGAAGTTCTCCCTGTGGTGTTAAAACCATTGCAAAGCAGTGGTACTTTGGTTTCTTATGTGAACTTCTATCTCCACTGGACACAGTTACCTCATTTAACGAAAAAGTGTCACAAGTGGAGTATAACAGCTGACAACCTTTACCAATATGAAAAGCTATCAACCGTTTACCATACTGTGCTGGCCACACCTGTAAAATAAAAACAAAACCACTGCAAACAATTACTACCTAAAGAATAATATTACTTCCAATATTCCTCTGCGTGCAGCGTAGATACATAAAAACTGTGTCAATTGTGGGCACTTTTCTGGCACACTTTTTGAACTTCTTCTTGAGGACTCAACTTTACAGAGTCTCCACCCACACTGTGCATCTCTGTAACCTATATTGAAATTACAAAGAGATATACATATTTACGGAACATTCAAGATGTGGGAAGGGCTCTGCAGGATCTGACACCTCCCACATGGAGATTTTACGACTAACTCTTAGAGACAATGTTTTTGTGTCAAAAACATAGTTGTCAATTGTTGTTTTACGCCATAGTTTAATGTGCAGAGACAAGTGACTATGTGTGTTCGTGTCAAACATGTAATTGTCGGTTGTTGTTTTGTGTCTTTGTTGTTGGGCACTTCCATTAGGGCCTCTTGACCTGTTAGGATATATTGGTCAGGTGCAGGTCATCATTTTCTTGCGGAAGTCTACATAAGATTTAACAACTCCTTACAGACTCTGTGGGTCTGACTAGTGGAATTCGAGTGCCTCACTTCCCCACAAAGAGGTACATGTACATAATAGTATAAACCAAATAAAGCTAGGAATTTAGACATGAGGTGGGCACTGCAAAATTATTCTTTGTAGAAAGCTAATTTGGTTTATGTAAACCCAATTTTATTCTTTTAATTCATGCAATCAAAAAGTTGGATGCTTGCTCTAATTGTTGAAATGATATATTAGTGAATTTAATAGTAATACATGGGATTTGAAGTGGTTTGAAAAGTCAATGTACTACTTAAATTCTGTTTTAGAATGGGAAAAGATACAGACCTATTAATTGCTACTAGTTTGACAAGGATGAACATAATTAATAAATAAAAACAACAACACTTTCTCCTTTACCTTTCCACATTCTTCTGATGGTAAAAGTTTCACACTCTAGCAACAGAACTCTACCAAATGCATCTACTAGTGCTGCTAAATCTCCCAAGGGTGATACAGTAACCGACATAATTGTCCTTCTGGCATCAGGAAGATTACAGTCCATGGAGAGATCAGTAGATTCATAAGCCTCTTCCAACTTTCTATTCTTAGATACTTGATTCTGCTCATCTTCCTTTTGACTTCCCCATCCAAGCCAACCACTGGGAACATGACAAATTTCAATGATGCAATAAGTAACACATTGGTAACACATGTACAACTTATATACCTAGCTTTTGAGATCCGCCCCATTACAGCATTCAGTGTCTTAGAAGCAACTGCTTGCACTACCTTTGACATATTCACCTGACCTGCATCCTACATTGATAACATACTGACAACATTAAAAGTCTAACTATGTCACAGTAGTACTGTGACATAGTTAAACTTTTAACAGTACCTTATTTATTTTATAGAGAGCCACCATTGGCTGTTGTCCAACTGACACTATCTTAGCTTCAGCACTGGGGAGTGATCTAATGGAAGATTCAAATCCTGAAATCTTGCTTGCTTCACAGAAATAGTCATAAGATGACACTGTTGTGTGTCCTAAAACAATTAGAAAATATATCTAAATATCAACCCTGGCTTTCTAATGCTACAAAAAAGCCAGTGGACCTTTACATTACAGTTTACTTTAAACAAATCTTAACAAGTTTTACTAGAATACTAACCATTCCTTTTTTGAGGGAAATATTGGAAATCCAATTTGACCTACTCAATTAAATATCAATTAGGTATTTGAATAGACGTGCTCGGAGTGAACAATAATTGAGAGGTTAGGCACAGGAAAACGCACTGTGAAGTCAACCCAACCTAGCTAAGTGCTCAACTACAGTCACCCACTAAACAAAAAGGAATTATGTTT
>WLWI01000725.1_pt1 | contig 29626 bp, 50 predicted proteins | sample 6701501 | NCBI WGS metagenome assembly WLWI01 (sample SAMN12718690, study PRJNA515312) | sponge metagenome | isolation source: marine sponge | host: Mycale hentscheli | place: New Zealand: South Island, Marlborough, Capsize Point | collected 2014-11-01 | reverse complement strand
TTCATTTCTTTCTCCAATCAGGATGTCTAAAGCCAAACATCATTACAAAACTATCATTCTTTACAGGATCATACATCTTCATTTAATTCATTTTTTAGTATTGTTCTTACTTTGTCTATTGTTGTAAATAAGCTATTTCTACTTATCTTAGTCTTTTTAGCTAGTGAGTCTAATGTATTACCTTCATAGTAATATAACTTAAATAACTCTCTATCATACCAATTATCTAGCTTGTCTAACTCTACATCTATTATTTCTAACTTATGCAGTTGAACATTGTCTACTTCTGCATTAGGAATGTTTGATAGACTCTTATAATAATTATTATCATTTCCATAGTCAAGATGATTGCTAGAGACACTAACATTGTTAGTAAAGCTATCAATACGTGTATAATACTTTTCATACTTATAATAAAAATTACTTCTCTTACTTGTCAATGCCCTTCTTAGTGCTACTGCTCCATATCTTGTTAATCCATCTACTCCATCTTTATCGTATATTGACTTTAATGTTGTTGGATTCATTTGCATAAAGTACAACATCAATTCTTGTACTGCTTCGTTTATCTTGTTTTCATCTGTCGTTAATCTGTAAGACATAGTTCTAAACTTATCTGTAAGCTTAGCTATTTCAAGATATATCTTATTCATTCGTTGTTTCTAATAAACTTATTTTATCTACTGTCTCTTGTAGTATTTCTTCAAGGACTACCTTATACGTTCTTATTACTGCTCTGTTACGTTTAGTCTCAACTCCTGCAAAGAAACCATTTGTAGCTACTGATAAGTTAATTGGTATTATCATAAGCCAATCATAAAAGTTGTTTTCTTCAACTCCACTACCATAACCATTATGATATTCTAATATAATTTTTAATACATCTTCGTAATTATTGTACTTAGTTTTACTACTTACGTCTTTTGCAAACTCTTTACACATATTAATATAAAGATCTATTAATGCTTTGTGTTCCTGACTTGAGTAAATAGGTTCTATCATTTTCCAAATATATCATAATATTTTATTCAATACCTTTTTCTTCTTTTAAGTTTTTAACAGATGATTTGTAATAAGTTATCTTTTCTTCATAGTCAGCTCTAGTAAACTTAGTTATTTGTCTTGCTTTAAACTCTAACTCTTGTGCAGTACCTTCTCCATACTTTGAGTCTAATGCTATTGAAAATTTATATTGTTCTCCTTGTTTAAACATATTACAACCTACACATTGTGGCTGACAATTTTGTTCATCAAATCTTGTAGCTAAATGACTTCTACTTTGAAAATGTCCGTTCTGCATACCTTGCTTATAATTTTTAACACATCCACAAGTAATACATTGTACCATACCATTTTTACTATCTCTAAGTCTAATGTACAAACTAAACCACTTATCAAGTTCTTTCTTGAGTTTGCTAACTGTTTTCATATCCTAAGTTTTTTCTCCATTCTTCTTGTAGCTTACCCTTACGTATTCTATATGCTTCTCCTCTTAATCCTGGTTCTTCTTCCTGGAGCTTTGCTCTCATTCTTCTTATACTCTCAGCATTAGTTAATTCATTATCTGCATACTTATGTAAAAAATTTAATGCAGTTATTTCTTCAGCATCTATGTTCTTACTGTTTAATTCTCTATACCAATAAGAAGCTATGAGTTTATTGTCATTGTCTCTTAAATGAGGTTTTTCTAATAGAATCTTTCTTATAGTTTCTTTTGTTTTCATCTTAAAGATTCTAATACCATTTCATAAAATTCTTCTTCATTGTTTTCTGTCCATTCTTCAATCTGCTCTTCAGTCATTTCATTACCATTTTCATCTTCTGCATAACTTATAAATGCATCACAAAAGTCAGGGTAATCCCAAGATTTTACATCTTCTAATTCGTAGTCTGTTAATTTCATTGTAATAATTTTATTGGTTCTTGATACCATAAGGTCTTATCTTTTGGCTTTCCTAATGTATGCACTTCATAATACGCATTGTCTATAAGTTTTTTTTGAGCATAACACCATTTGTAAAAAGTTCTGATGTTTAAAAAGGGTTCGTCCTTTCCAAATCTTACACCCTGTCTAAATGCGTCCTGAACTTGGTTGAAGGTCATATTGCCAAAACGCTTTTCTTGTATTAAGTCTTCAGCAAATACCTTGCTTAGCTGTGCTAAAGTTTTACCATCTGTATTATGCCCTATTTCTATTTTAGTTTTAGTAAGCAAGTCGTAAACTTTTTTAGTAAGATCTTTTAATTTTTCTTGTTTTAATGGTTTCATAAATATTTTTTTCCTTTTAAGTATTCATTTAATTGCATATCTATTTTAGACATTGTTTTTGGTTTCTTTACTTCTCTACGTTCCCAAGTTCTTACTGCTGACTTCCAATCCTTCATTTTATTTTTACCTACCATCCAACCTTTACTTTCATAAAAATCAATAAAAGCATCTGCACATACTTTATTTTTCCTTTCATTACAATATTGGTGTACTTCTTCAACAGTTGGCTTATTAAAGTATTTATTATGTATTGTTATTACTTTATTCTTATTAATAGTTGTGCATTTTGTTGAGGACAAGTTGTTAAGAAACTTCACAACTAGTTGTTCATTTATTTTAAAGTATTGTTTAGCTGGTACACCTCTACGTTTAGTTTCTACTATTTGATGCTTTTTAAGAGTTTTAAGGCACTTTCTCTGTTGAAATGGTGTAAGTGTAGTATCTTGTTCTATATTAGCTTCAGTATTAAAAAACCATCCGTCAGTCATTCCATTAGCTATAAAGTATTCTTCTTTGCTTATTAGGTCAGCAAGTAGGACTGACTCTTTTAATCCTATTTGCCTTGCTAATTCTTTGTTTAATACTAGAAATGCTGAACTGCTTAGTAAGTGTTTCATATAATATTTATTGTATAGTGATAATTCTTCATTGCAAGATTAACATTTTCAACTTGATTACAGTAATCAAAATAAGAAGTTTTTACTTTACAAAATATTCCACCACTTTGTATCTCTAGTATAACATCGGGGTTTTTTGATTCTTTAACACCATTTCTAAACAAATGCTTTTTCATAAAGTCTTTATCTATAAATACTTCTTTAGCACCATCTATATTTTTATATGCTTTATAGATCTTATTAAAAGTATTACGATATACTAGACAAGTTGCATACAGTTTCTTGTGCATAGCTTGATAGTGATAAGTTACTGCTCTATCTCTATTTAAAACATCTGCTATTACGTTTCTATGTATGTTATCTTCTTTCATTGCAATATAAGCTGAAGCTGCTCTAGCAACTTGTATTGGTCTTTTTCTTGTTTTCAATGATAAAGATCCGTGTGGCATACCTAATACAGTTGTAGCAATACCACATATAGCTTTAAAGTTAGTTTCTTCAGTCATCTTAAAATGGTAAACCTTCAGAGTCTTGCTCTTGTTCTACTTGTTCATTTCCATTAGCCCATTTCCATCCTGTAATATTTGTGTAGTATTTGCCATTGTACTCTCTGCTTTCTACGTTTACAGATACCTCTACACTATCTCCTTCATTAAATCTTTTTACTGATTCAATAGCTTTATCTCCAAATGCAGTAATACAAACTTCTTTTGAATACTCATCAGACTGAGTTATTATTACATCTAGCTTTTGCCATTCATTACCAGCTTTACTTGTTCCACTTTGTAGCTTTAACTTTTTCTTAATTGTTCCTTTTACTTCCATTTTTTTTATTTATTTAATTATTACTTTTTAAATTCTTCTGATTCATCTTCTCCAAATACTCCAAGCTCATAGAACCCTGTTAGCTTCAGTACAGCTCTTGACATTGCTCTTTTCTCTGCCATCTCCATAACATACCAAGAGTTACAATTTCCATCTTTAAAACCACCTTTAAGAGCTGATCCGAATGTCTGTATAGTTGCTTCTCCTTTAAGTGCATTAGCTTTAACTACACAAAAGTCTCTTTCACAATTAATGACTTCATAGTCAATAGTTATACTTTCTAATGCTTGTATTTTATCAATACCACTTCTTGTAATAATAATGTAGTGTTGATGTTTAAATACATCATCTTTAGTTAGGTTGTACTTTATGTACTTTTCTTTTAATATTTCTGTTTTCATTTCTTTATATTTGTTTAAGTTTGTGTGTTGTCTATTATACCTACAAATTATTTACTATAATCAAAAGAAGGATCTAACAAACCTCTATCTTTAAACTTTTGTATTCGTATATTTTCTTTATGTTTTTTGTGCTTTAGGTAATCTTCATATTTCATACCTGTATGTTTCTCTATTAACTCCTCTATTGGAGTTTCTTTTACTTCTTTATGAGTTGAATGCTTTGGATAGTCTTGTCCACATTTTGAACATTGTTTATTTTTTGCCATATCTTTATTTTTGTTTAGTTAATTTATTTTCATAACATTCTACACATATAGTCTCATAATCTGATTGGTCTAGTTCTTCATCACATTGTTCACAACAAGAATTAGTACCATTCCATTCAGTAGGATCTACACAATTTTGATTAGTTGATTTTGTATATTCTTCGTAATTCATTATGATACTACTAAATTAGTTATCCATACAATTAAAATTACTGAAGCAATACCTACAATAATATCTGCTAGTAAACTATATTTTTTTTGTTCTTCGTACTTTATTGAACTGATTGCATAGTCAGACATAAGGTTCTTAGTAAAGAATCTTTTAATTTCTTCTGAGTTAAAAATATGTTCTTGTCTTGTTGTACGATTGATTACTCTAAATTTTGACATCTTAAATAGTTTTGATTAATAATGATACAAAAGTACATAAAATAAACGAAACTAACAAGTTTATTAATATACTTATTAACAATTTAAGTGTTAAGAAAGGAAATGACTAGATATAAGTAGTATAATTATTATAAGCAAATAAAATGCAAATAATTGCCAAGTTATGTCTTTTTTCATTACAAAGGCATTAAAAGATTTAATGGAGTTTTACCATTATTTAGTACAACTGCACAACCAACAGCTGGACGTTTACCATACTTTGCGTAAGCCATAGCATAAGATTTGTGATTTATACCACAACCTACCTGAGTTCCAAAGACTCTGAACTTTTTACCTACATAGTGTTCTGTGTAAGCTTGTGTATGTAAATGTCCTTGTACAACATTAATCATATTAGCTCTACAAGAAGTTCTAGCAGTACCACCTTCTCCGTGTTGATAAAGTACATCATCTTGAATATAATGCTCTACAAAGTTCCAATCAGGAGTTTCTAATACTTCCTTATAAGACCTTATCCATTTACTTGGTATTGCTGAAGTCTGTGCTTTTCGCATTATAATTCTGTCGTGATTACCTATAATAACAGTTGCTTTAGGGAAAGCATTTCTCCATCTTGCAATACGTTTAATAGCAAAATCTAATTCATCAGCACCACCCATACCATCTGCTGAGGTTTCGTGATAGCTAGAAAAGTGGTTGTCTATTACGTCTCCTATAAATACTACTTCAGTACATTTATAAGTGTAGTATTGATCTATGCACCAATCAAGATAGCCATCTAAACAAAAAGGTTCGTGTAAGTCTCCTATAACCAATACGTTACGAGTTTCAGACTCTCTCATCTTTTGTAAAGCGACTATCTCGTGTGGCTTTAATCTATAACGATTATTTCTTTGACTTTCCAAAATCTGCGAATGATTGTCCACCTAACATAGCGATTAAACTCCACCAAATTTTAGATACTGATTCTTCATCTACATTTAAAGCATTTGCGATTAAAGGAATAACAATAGACGCTAGACCAAGCCATACTTTCTTAGATGTAAGAAGTTGTGTGATAATGTAATTTTTCATTTTATTTATTTTTAATTATTAATTTAATATTTTCTCCTCCCAAATTTATTATCTCTTTCATTAACAATGACATAGCTAATGAAGAGTTGCTAACAAAGTCTTGTTGACGTTTCTGTCCTACTAGAATACAACCTCTTGAATCTTCTGCCTTATTGCCTTTGTGGAATAGTATATAGTCTCTATTAGGAACGTCTTGTACTAATAAGTGTAGATAGTCTCTTGTACCACTTTCTCTAGGGTATCTAAACCTTACATTATATTCTCCAATAGGAATACTAGAGATACGTCTCTGATTATCCTTATAAGGTAACTCAAGAGTATCACAAAACATCTCTCCATCAACGTACAACTTACCAATTATTGACTTTTTTGTAAAAGTATCTCTAATTAAAACTAGACTAACGCCCTTGTCCTCTATAAGTGTTTTTGTCTTGCTTTGAGTGTCTACCCTTTCTTTTTCTTCTAACGCTCTTAGAAGTGCTTGAAATAACTTTACGAGCCATTTATTTATTATCTTCAAATTTAAAAAATTTATATATTGTATATGCTATTGAAAGTATCAATGCAACAAAACTTAATATTTCGTTTGCGCTTGCTAAAGTAAAGCCAATAGCTGAACCATTAGCTAATCCTACTTGTATTGTGTCTTTGAGGTCGTTCATTCTTATTATTTTTTGGCTTACTTTCTAAGTAGGATTTCAGCTTAGTTACGTTAATTAATTTTGGTTTATAGTGTTTCTTCATTATGAATAGTCAGATGCGTTTAAAAAGTTTCTTAAAGTAAGTCTAGTTCCTTGTTGGCTAGGTCTTTCTAAATTCATACCATTATAGTAAGCATTTCTATCAGGATTAACATCAGCACCACTATTCGTACTATACTCAGGAAATAAGCTTGTGTTGTTAGTTATGTACTCTATAAGTCTTTCTGTATAGTATTGAGCAGTATTTGAAACTTCTTCTCTTAAACTTTGACTCTCCTCCGTACTAAGAGCATTTCCCGTCTCAGATGTTTTAGAATATATGTTGCCATTTTCTATCTTAAAACGTAAAAAAGGTACTGCGTGATAAAACGCCCAATTAGGTAGCATATCTCCTATGTAATCATCTAACAAAGTCTTGTATGCTGCGTTAGCTACATCTCCTATTGTACCAGCAGTTATCAAGTCTTTTAGCTTCTGTGTAAGTTTAGTTCCTAACTTTGGCTCTACATAAAGCTTCTGTGCTTGTCTTACATAAGGCAATAATAGATTAGGATCAACATTAAGGTTGATTGCTGTTGAGTCTTTTAATTTTTCTTCTGATATAAATAGTACGTAATTTGCCATAGTTATCTTGGTTCTAAAAATCCGTTATTCTTCATTTTTTTTGGTGGCTTTGCAACTAATACATTGTTCTTTTTAGCAGTAAACCCTTCTGACTTAGCTTTAGTATATCCTATTAAGTCAGCATCTTCAATCTTAGTAGTCTTAGACTCTCCTATTGTAGTTTTGTATATCTGACGTAACCAATAATGATGACAGTTACCTCCTCCTTTATAAAGCCATATAGAATATGTGTTAGCACCTCGCGGCCCCCATCCTGGATTAACAGGTCTTTTACTCATATTAATTATATCCTCCTTACGATATACCTTTTTTTGACCTGTCATTTGTCTGCAAAATTCTCTAGTTTCTCCTTCTTGACTTAAAAAGTTATCTTTTGTATATACATAACGTACTCTAAAATAATCATAAGTCTTTTTAGATACACCATCTTGTTCAGATTTTCTACTAGGTATTGCTCTACCTGTACTTGCTAATTCTATCTTTTCATTAGCTACATCATTTAAAACTTCTTCAAAGTCAAAGTCTGTATGTTCATCAACTACTTTTTCTTCTTCTACTAATTCCCATTCTTCAGGCATATCTTCTCCAAACTCAGCTATAAATTTAGATAGCTCAGTTGCTTCTGAATGGTCTTTACAAGCCATATAAGAGACTTTTCCTTCGTATTCGTGTTCGTGGTAGCCTTCGCACCCAATAGTCTTTGCGTGAGCTTCTGCTTCTTCTATTGTATCAAATACAGGTTTACCATCTATATTACCTACCTTACTAAAATCTTCTCTTACTTCTACATCTAATGGTTCAAGTCCTAATTCATCTCTTATTTCTGACTCCGTCATTACTGCTTTTAAGTCTTCTGATGTAAATTCTAAAGTAATTGGTTTAAGTTGTACAAAGTTTACAGGCATATCCATTTGATTTACTTTAAATATTTTTCTTAACTCTTTTATAATATGATCTTGGAATGGCTTTACAACTGTGTTTAAATAAAAATTTGCACTTGCATTAAGTTCATCTACGTTAGAACCTAAACCTGTATCTGATTTAATACCCATAAGCATAGGAGAAGTAACTCTATGACCTGAAAGTATGTTCTGTACTAATAATTCTTGTAGTGCTAAGTATTGCTTGTCTAAATCTGCTGGACTTAAAGCATTTATTTCAGGTGTCCTTGTTTTATCATCTGAAAATGTTAATATAAATTTACCTGCATTTTTTTGTCCTGTAAACTTTTCTGTGAGACTTTGTTCTATTTGAAATCTTTCCTCTTGCGATGGAATTCCATTGGAAAAATTAATCATAAAGCTTGAACTGAATCCTGAAGATATTGCGTTGAGATGGTATTCTGAAATACGACCATCACATAAAGCCCAATTATTACAAGAGACACTGTCAGGTATATAATATGAGTTCATATTAGGACTATAAAGACCTGAATACATTATTTGATTTGCACAAGTCCTGTCGTTAGCATTAAAAGCTGGAACGTAATAAGGTTTGTTTTGTCTTGTATTACTCCAATCTGCTGATATATAATAACCTTTAGTTTTTCCAAATTCATCAGGTCTAGCACAACGAATTTTAGAAACGTCTACGTGGTATATTTCAGCTATTTGACTACGATCCTTTGACCATACTACGTTAAGAGCAAATGCTCCCTGTAATTTAAAGTCAAAAGATATTTTTTTTATCACTTCGTGTAAGCTTTCATTACCATTAGCTCTATCTATAAAATGTTGTAATTTAACTTTTGCTTCTAAATCTCTATCATCTTCATCAGATATTATAAGATTTTCTCCTGCAATCATTTCGGCAGTAGAATTAACTATTGCAGCCGTAATCGAGCTAGAATAGTATAAATCAATAATAAATTGTGGATATAAATTAGGCCATTCGCCATTAGCATCTCCGAAAGAAATCCAATCTTTACCTCTAATTTCTTTTACTTCAGGACTTGTGCTTGTTTCTAAATTTATGTTAATTAAATTATCTTTCATTTTATTTGTTTTATATTTCTTCTAATTCATCAGGATCAACATCAGTACCATCTGCATTTTTTTCATATCCTAAAAACGAATGTACGCAATCTGTTGGAAATACCTCATAAGTTCCAAAGTCATATTCTACATTAGTCATTAAGTCATAGAATACTCCATCGTAGTAAACAGGTGGTGTTATCTCGTGTCCATCTTTGTCATACGTTCCTGGTATCTCTACTATTTTACCTATGTAAACTATTGCTTGAGTACCATTAATGTAAACATCTTGAGTAACACCTTCTTCAGTTACTACTTCATAAGTACCTTTAGCAAGTAAGTCAGCATCTCCTTGTGCTTTGTCTGTGTATTGTAATTTATATATGTTCATATTATGATGTCAAAGAAGTTAATTGTGCATCTGTTAGTGCTGTGGTATATACTTGTAGTTGTTTTACTTTGCCGAATAAAGGCGAAACTCCATCTCCTCTGTCAAAAGATAATTTATTTATTCCTGTTGGCATTGTAGCTAAAAAGCTTGTTCCGACCTCAACACCATTTATCCAAAGTGCTGTATCGTTTTGTTTATACTTAAAAGCAATCTTATTAGTGTTAGTTACGTTTATAGTTACATTAATTATAACTGTATTAACACCATTAGCTACTACGACTGCTCTAAATCCGCTCAAATCGTTAGAATATAAAATTATAATCCTATTACTAAGCGTTCCGTCAGACAAACAAATAGCTCTAAGAGTTAAATCATCACTCAAAGCAGAAACTTCAGCAAACAAAACCCCCTCACTATCATTAATCAAACTACCTATACCATCTCTTGTGAAGATGTCTTGGTTTCTTGTAACTGTACTTCCTGATGTTGGAATATAACTTGTTGCGTAAGATTCTTCTAATTGTGCGCCCCAATAGTACATATACAAACCATTTCCCTCACTTGCTGAAGGCCAATTTGCATTTGTAGTACTATATGACATTCCAAAATCAAACCTAACTGAAAGGTCTGTTGTTGATGAAATATTGCTTAATGTGCATTTATACCAACCATTTCCAAAGTCCTCTAATTTAGTAGTTGCACTACCTGATAACATACCACTTGTTTCATTGTTTAAATCAAAATAAGATTTATATTCTGTATCTCCTTGTGTTAAGGATAAATAACCAATAGAATGAGTTCCTTCTTTAATAAACATAGACCAAGAATATAATTGATTTGAAACTATATTCTGTGGTGAATGTGCGTTTGCGTAAACTCTTGTTGCTGTCTTTGCTATTTTATCTGCATTTTGTGTGCCATCAGGAGAAACAATACTATTTAATTCAATTAACTCTAAAGCATCAGAAGTATAATTCCAACCATAACCACTTTCACTAAAATTTTCTGAATAAGTAACAAGATTAGTCCTCTGTGGCTCTGCTAATATATGTGGACAACCTCCTCCTGTGTAGTCTATACGAGGTACGTTAGACAAGACATCAGCAATTAATCCTGATTCATTTACTCTTGTAGCATCAGTTGCTCTAGTTACATCCATATCTGCTGATGTGTATTCTTTTAATGATACATTGTCTATTGAACCTGTTGTTGTTCCTGATGCTCTTATTTGTAAATTAACTCCTGAAGTAACAGTAAATATCGAAGTGTGAACTCCGACTGTGTTGATTGTAACACTATCAAAAATGTTTTGACCTGCATTCGTTTTAGGTGAAAATGCACCCAAACTAATATCTGTTATTTCAATAGAAAACAGATATCTTTTACCCACCTGTAATACACCATCACTTTTAGATAGTGAACCACTATTATTGTTTAAACTTGCTTTACCACCAGAAATAGTCCAACCTGATCCCTTGTTCCAATCACTATCTGTATCAAAATCTCCATTAATAATTAATTCAGAACCTTCAGTAGGTACAGGAATTGCACCATATAAAGTTCCTGCCTTATATCCGTTAGGAGTTACTACTATACTAACATCATCTAATAAACTCATTCTATATTATTTAAAGTTGTTAATTGTGCTTCTAAACAAGCTTTAGCTTCAAATACTCCACCATCAGCAATAACTCTTGCTTTAAAGTCGCTAACCTGCTTTTGTACAGGTGTTAATCCTCCTTTATTACTTAAAGGTAAAGACATTCCTAGTGCTAATCTCATTATAAAGGTTGGTTATAGTAACAAATAGCTATACCACTAGTAAGCTGTATATCTGTTACTGAGAGAAATAAAGTTGTTCCTGCGCTATAAGTCGTTTGTAGTCTAGTTGCTGATGATCCTGTAACTGCTTGTACGTTAGTTGCAGTAATATCGGCTATTACACTTTCCACAGGAAAATATATTGCATAGTAATCTTTTCCTGTCATAGCTACTGTGCCTATAACATCACATCTGTGTTTACCTAATTGCTCTGTTAAAAGCTGTTGTACGTTTTCTATTGCCATTTTTTAATTTTTTATTGTCCGTAATATATATAATTTGTTCCTGAGCTTGGCTCATATTCATTGTATTGTACTTGTTGTGTTCCGTCTTTCTCTGCTACATACATCTTGCCTTTGGTAACTAAACCTTGCACTATGCCTTTAGTGTCAGCAGGAGGGCTTAAAACATCATTCTCCGTTGCAGGAGCATTACCTGATGATACTGATACTGCACCTACCCAACTAACTTCGTAAACTTCATACTTCCAATATCCAGCTGGTAAGAATTTAATATCTCCATTATAAACATCAGGAGTAGCATTGTATGTAAAAGTAAACTCTGTATATCTTGAAAATATAGTCTCAGTAGTTCCGTAAGCATATTGTACTGACTTATCCATATCATTAGTAAACTTTACTAAATGTCTTATCTGTGATGAAGCTACTGAAGTGTTGATACGATTGTCTTCAGTTTGTAAGAAAGTTGTTAGATTAGTCTCTGTTATTGCTTGTATCATACTATATAATAGAAAAAGTCTGTTTTTATTTGCCTTTAAAAAGAAAAGAGTAACAATTAAGCTACTCTCCTCTAAGAAATATATGAAAACTACTAATTAAGATGTTGTTGGAAAAGGAGATCCTTCATTTATAAACCCTGCATTATCAAAAGGTGTTGTTATATAATCTTCAAGCACAGCAAAAGGTAATGGCTCCATTCCGTCAAAGGTAAGAGTATATCCGTTTCTGTCTCCGAATGCTGCTCCTGAGTCCATAGTTCCTGCATTAAGATTTAAACCATTTTCCATACCTAAAGCTATTATTACATCGTGTCCGTTAGATAATTGCTCATTTAATTGTGCAAAAATTCTAACTTTAGTTGCTGCTAAAAGTTTAATTTCGTTTTGGTCTTCTTTTGTAAGTCTGTTCAATATTACATTAACAGTTGGAGTATAGTATATAGTTCCATTTTCAGTTGAACCTACTATTGTATCTGTTACAGATGCTACTCCTAAAGGCATAGTGTATTTATATATTACATTTCCACCAAAATCTATTGTATCTATTTCTAATTCATTTGTGCCATCATAAGCAAAAGAATCAATCTGATCATATACTGAAAAGTAAATGTATTTTACTCCTCCTGATATACGATTACAATCTAATCCTCTACCTTTTGTTAAAAGTCCACAAGCCATTGTTTATTATTTTTTAAGTTAAGGGAGAGCTTTTACGCTCTCCCGTTATTTTTGTTATTACGACTGTCTTACGATATCAGCTCCTACTCCTGTTTGAACACCTGCTGAGTATCTTGCAACTAATCTCATATTGTCTGAGCCGTCAAGCTGAGCCATATCCATCAATGTAATTCTTGTAGCATCTGATAATAAGTCAGTACCAAAGAATAAGTTAGATTTTTGAGCTGCTACTAATTCGTCATCTGCCATTCCTGGACAAACTGCGATTTTGTAACCTTCAAATACAGGAGCATAGTCTCCGTTCATATTGTAAGCATTAACATATCCTAATGTAGATACTGCTGAGATATATAAAGCATAAGTTTTAGGACTCATATAGATGTGTAAGTCTTCTTTTCTTAATACTGCTGAAATATTAGCAGCCATATCAGCTGTTAAAGTTTGTAGGTTAGCTATAATGTTAGCTGCTGTGTAAGCTGCTGAAGCTGTTGATTGAACAACTGTTGCATCAACTCCTGGTAAAAGGTAACCTGTTGCAGCTCCTAAGAATCCGTTGAATTTACCTGCTACTGCTGTACCTGACCAAATGCTTTCCTCTGTTGCTTCTGCAATGATTTCTCCCATATATGAGATAACATAGTCATCAAAAGATGCTGGAGGTGGTGCTCCTGCTCCTGCTCTCATTTGTAGAGCTTCCCAAGAATCTAAAAGAGTAGATTTACAAAGGTCTAAGTTGATTTGTAAGTTTTTAGGTTCTAATACTTTCTCAGTAAGTGCTAAAGTACCTGCTCCTGTAAAGTCACAAGTTGCATCAGCAACTACTCCTGATCCAGCCATACGTTGGATATTAGATTTGAACTTGATATTTTCTATTACATTAAGAAAATCAAGTGATTTTGCTTCTTTTAAAGCTGCACTGATGTAAAAACCAGCTGCTTTTCCAGAAAAGTTTGATGTTGTAGTAAACGCCATTTTTTAAAATTTTAAATTATTATTATTTGTTTAAGTTGTATAAAAATCTTTCTTGCCTAGATAGTTTGCTGTATTCTTTTCTTGATAACGGCTTTCTTTCTGAGCTAAATTTATTTGTATTAATTGGTGAGTCAGCTGGACTTGCAGCTAATTCTGATTTAAGTTTTTCGTTTTCAGACTTTAACTTCTCTAATTCTTCTTCTGCTGAAAATTCAACTACTTCAGTTGTTTTGATAGACTTAGGATTAGTACCTGGCTCTGTTACTTCTTCAGCTAGTTCTTCTACTTCTTCGTCTCCTCCTACTTTGTCTTCTTTAAGTTTAGCAACTGCATCTTCAAGGTTTTGTATTCTTTTCTCCATACCTTCCCAATCTCCTACTTCTGCATACTTATCTTCTTCTTCTGCCATTTCTTCTTTGTCTTCAGTAGCTTCAACTTCTTCTTCAGTTTCTGTTTCCATAACCTCAGCTACTACACCTTCTTCTTCAACTCTGAAAGTTACACCCTCAGCAGTTTTGTAAGTACCAATAGGTAAAAGGATTGTCGTTCCGTCCTCTGTGAGTACAGATATATCTACTCCTGATGCTAATTCTTCAGCAGTTGATACGAAAATAGTGCCATCTTCTGACTTTGCTTGCCATTCAAGTTTAACACTTTCGTCTTTGTTTAGACCTAGTGCTACTAATATTTGTTCTTTAATGTCCATAGTTTCTTTTTTAATATAATAGAATAGTTATTTATTTATTTGATTTTTAAAACATATTGTACATAGAGTTAATTTTACCAATGTAATTTCTGTACTCTTTTACCCCTGCTTTAGAGCTTTCAATCTTGTTTAATACAATTTTTGGTAAGTCTACACCTAAATCTTTAGCTGCCTTTTTTAAATCTTCTCCCATATCTTCTGCTTTCATAAAAAGTTTTATTGCTTTTTCAAATCCAACTTCTGCTTTTTTTAAATCAGTAATCAATTTATCGGCAGCAGGTTCATTTAATGCTTTTTCAAAAGCCTTAGTAAAGTCATCAATAGCACCTAACTCAACCTTTTCTGCTTTTAGTTCAGTCTTAGATTCTCTTATTATCTCATTTAAAGCACTTAGTATTTGTTCTGGTGTTGGTTGTTGTTTTTGCATTTCTTCAAATTTATTAGTGAAATATCCTTCTATTGAAAGTCCTTTAAGTTCTCCTTCTTTTATTTTATTCCATAAGTCTTCGTTCTCTATCTTCATTTTAACGAACCAAGTGCCATTAGGTAAGTCGTAACCATACATCTTAGACTTATCATTATCTCCTTCCTTAATCCAAGATTCTACTGTTAGAACTCCTGATACTCTGTCTTTATGTTCGTAAGTAGCTTTATGATGATTGTTATGTTTTAAATATAACTCACTAGCTTTTCTAACTGTTTCAGGACTAAAGTAAACATAATACTCTGAGTCTGTGTTAGGATCATATCTAAAGATTTGCTTGTTAGGTATTAAAGCTGGACTTACTAGCATACGCTTTTCTTCATCTACCTTTGCAAACGTCAAGTTGTTTTTCTCTTTACCAAAGAATACAAAGTCTTGCTCTATTGCTGGAGAGTTTACTAAGCTAATAGCATCAATAGCTAGTTCTTGACTATCATCTGCTATTACTAATTCTACTATTTTAGTTTCTTTCATATTATATGTCTGATATGGATTGTATTTCTTTTTTTATATCTTCTGCTTGATTTTTAGCTTTCTCAAAACTTTTAGAAACAACATCAATCATACCCCCTGTAATTCCTAATTCTTTTGCAGCTTTTATATACTTATTTACTAATTGTTCTGTTTTAGATACAAGTTTTATATTTTCAGAAGAACGATTTTTACCATTATCTATTAGCTTTCTTAATGTTGGTATTTCTTTTTTTAATATCTTCAGTATATCATTTACTCCTTGAGAATTAAAAGTAATTTCATCTACATTCTTTTTAATATCTTCATTTAAAGCCAACTCTACTCTTTCAACTTTACTCAAATTAAATTCTTTTAATTCTTTTTCGTATTCATCATACGACTTCTTTCCTAGTGGTGTTGGTTTCATTTTACTATATTTTTTTGAATTAGCTTTCTCACATTCTTCTTTGGAGTCATATTTACATTCTCCTGTCTTTCCCCATTTGTATTTTCCGTTCTCACATTTTGTACAAGGCATATTATATAATAGATTTAATTAATATTTATTTGATTTTTAAATTGTAGCTCTACGTCTTATTGCTGCTAGTTTATCTTGGTTGTTAGTTATGTCATCAGAAACAACGTAAGCTTGCATTGGCTCAGGTGCTGCTGTATTACTTAATTCAAAAGAACCTGACATCATTTGAGGAGCAGGTTGTGCTGTTGCTACATTAGGAGCTGAACCTCCACCTCCACCACCTCCAGGCACTTGAGTATTCATAATAGACTGAACATTAGCAAGACCTGTTGCTATAACTGCTGCTGCTGAAGCAAATCTAGCAGGACCTACTAAAGTTGGATCTTTTAAAACTGCATTAGCTGCTGCATAAGTGTCTATAATAGCTTGTGCAAGTGCTAGTTCTTTATTTTCTCCAGCTAAAGCACCCAAAGCACCTGTAAGAGCTGAATAAGCACCTAATTGAGCATTAACTCCTGATTGTACAACTTGTTCTTTTTGTTTTTCATATTGTTTAGTAATAGCAGTAGTATCTACTCCTGACTTTCTAGCCATATCTAATTTAAGCTTATAAGCAGCTTCAAGTTCTTCTAATTCTCTATCAATACCTGTAAGTCCTTCTGCTCTTAGCTCGTTTTGTGTTTCTAATAACTCCTTCTCTAATGCTACTTGATTAGTCTTTTGCTCAGATAGTTGTCCTGTTATTGTTTCTTCAAGCTCTAACATAGCAACTTTTTCTTGTTCTAATGCTATTAAATTTTCTTGACTTGCATTTATATCATACTGAGCTTGTGCTGCATTTATCTGTAATTGTATTTGTTCTTTTTGTGCTTTTTGTTGTTCTGCTAATATTTTGTCTAATTCTTTGTTAGCTTCTATTCTTTCTACAAAAGTCTTAGTTTCATCATCTCTAATTTGTCTTTGTATCTCTGCGTCTTTTAAATACTGAGCATTTAACTTAGCAAATTCTACTGCTGCTAATTCTGCTGCTTTAGTCGTTGCAGTAATTGCTTTTGCTTGATCTAAAGTCTTTTTAGAATAATCTAATACAACTTCAGCACCTTTTTTAATAGTTTTTGTTATTTTATCTACACTATTATCTACTCCCGTCCAAGTATCAACCATTTCTTTACCTGCTTCAACTGCTGCATCTTTAGCTTCTGCAAATTCTCCTTTAAATAAATGTCCTATTGCTTTACCTAAATGACCTATCATATCTAGCATTGATTGAAAACGCTCTATAAGATTATCTTTAATAGCATTGGCAAAATCTTTTAAACTTTCTTGAGGATTTTCAAATATATCTTTAAAAAACCCTGTAACAGCACCTATGTTATTAGATATAAAACTAAATAAATCATTAAAAGAAATTTCTAATGCAGTCATTGCAGTATTAAAAGTATCTAATACTTTTTGATTTTTACTAAACACTTCTCCTAGTTTAGCTAAAAGTGCTACTACTAATCCTATACCAGCTGCTTTTAAAGCAGTACCAATACCTTTTACAGCTGTTCCCATCTTTTTAAACCCACCTGAAGCTTTATCAGTAGCTTTGTCTAACTTTTCTACATCTTTAGTAACTGATTTAATGTTACTATCTATTTCAAAAGTCATTGTTTTATCTGCCATATCTTTATATTTTTATTTCGTAAAAATTAGCTGTTACACACCAGCTTATATTCATATTTGCAGCTCCACATACTTGCAATGTCATATCTCCACCTGTTAAATCTGTTGAAGCTGCCCATCCTGTTACATTTCCTGTTTTGTTTATTGTTTCTAAATGCTCATCAGATACTGTTCTATCATTTATGCCATTAAGTTCTAAGAAAGTTCTATCTCCTATTGAACCTGCGTGAGTACCTCCTGTTCTTACTGCTACTATTTCAAACTTATAACCTATATAAGAGCCAATATCTCTAGCTATTATTGTAGTATTAGGGTCTCCATTTACATATAAAGGAACGTCTGAACCATTTGTTGTTGTTCCTGTTAAAATAAATGTACTAGATTGAGCATATCCTTTACCTAATCCATTGAACCCACCACCACCAAATACAGTTTCTCCAGGTCTAGTAGCTATTCCATAAGTACCAAATACTGATGTATTGTTTACACCATTTGCTATCTCATTATTACTACCTACTATTATGTTATTCCTAGAGTCTCCTTTTACTATATTATTATCTCCCATTATATAGGTGTTACCTGTACCTGTTTCAGTTGAGTTAGTAGAACCTTTTATAGTATTAGTCTCATTACTTATTGCTTGTTGTACTCGCATTGTATAGCTATATGCTTCACAAGTCCTAGTTCTATGATTATAGGTATATCCGTATGCTTCACAATCAGTCTGATTAGGTGTAACGTCATTAGTACCATCTGTAAAGACTACTTCTCCACTTCTTAATACCTCTTTAGGTTTTACTGATAATCCGTTTCTAAATTCCATTAGTTTATTAGTATAAATTCAACTGTTGATAAATCTTTTGGCTTATAGTCTATTCTATTAACTCTATATGCTCTGTTTTTAATCATAATATAATCTGTAAAAGAAAATTGTGCTATATCTCCTGCTGTTAAGTTTACTTTTAAAGTCATTGTCTTAGTATCAGGATTATATAACTGATTGTAATAAGGTAGCCAATAATTATTAAATAGATTACTTGTTACAGTCTGTCCTATTGGTAAAAAATATTGTGTTTCTCCAAAATTATAATCATCAGTAGTTCCTACAACAGTTGGTATAGATGTTAAGTGAGAAAATGTAAATAGCAAGTCTGAGTTTTCACTTGATGTACCATTTTGTGCAGGTATAAAATAAGTAGAACTCATTTGAACAGGACTAGAGTTCATCTGATATAATATTCTTGGTTTATTTTCAAAACTACTAGAAGCACCATCATCATCCATAGCATATACAGCAGGAGTAATAAAATTAGCTAATTGAGACCATAAAGGTTTAGATACTGTTGCAGCAAATGGACTAGCCACTATTTCTTCTTCTCCTTCTAATAGTGTTAGGTTTTCTGCACTAAATACTTTTGAACCATACAGATGTCCACTTGTAGATTTTTTATACATATTAAATACATAATCATCTTCATCTTCTTCATACTTAAATATAGTCTTTTTCTTTAAATCATTTAATGGTGTAAGCTTTACGTCTTTTAAATCTACTTTATCTGTCCAATCTGCTTGTATGCTTCTTTCTTTTAATGTCGTTCCTGATGTTGTTTTAATAAATACATCAGCATAAGGTTTTATTATAATATTAGCAGGATCAGTATTATCTTGTAATGTAACTAAGTTAAACATAGTCATTATACCTTTTAAAAAATCCCATTGATTTATTTCTCCTCTTAATGAATTTAATATAGTTGAATCTACTAATGAACTGCTTACATTAAATGTTACTGTTCCACCTATTCTATCTTGATATCTATCTACTTCAGCCCAATTTCCTGCATAAGAACCTGTTCCTGCATATTCTGCCCATAATTTATCTCCACTATTTAAAGCTATTTTTAAGTTCCCTGATATTGTTTCTTTTTTTCCATAGTTTATAAATACAGTTGAGTAATTATATTCAGTTGTTGTTGCTGAACTAGCATCATAATGTAACCATTTTAAAATAAAAGTATCATTATTGTTATTTAAATTATTATAAAAAGTCCAAGAATAATCAATATTATATAACTTGTTGTCTGTTGTTTCTACAATTTTATATATATCTACTCCTGAAGTTTGATATGTAGGAGGTACTGATGATGTACTTAAACCTCCTATTACTGAATTATCTAACAAACCCAAAGTTATAAAAGTTGTATTAGTATTAAATATAGGAGCTCCTGTACTATATTTATATGTAGCAGTATAGCTAGTATCTCCAATTACTGAAGGCATATTATCTCCTCCCCAATTAAAGTCCATAAATAGCTTACCAAATTCTGAACTTTCAAATAGACCTGAGCTGTAAGTATATCCAGCATCACTAAATATTCTGTCTATTATATACTTAATCTTTATAAAAGGTCTAAATGCTTGTTCAAATGATGTAAGCTCAGGTGTTCCTAGTGTGGCATTTGTTCCTGTTGCTCCGTTAGCATATAGCATTTGATGTGTCCAATCTACAAAAGGGTATTTTAGTACATCTGTTTCTTTTGTTCCTGCTACACCTGCATAAGTTCCTGTTGGTAAATTATTAATTAAAGTCAATCCGTCTACATACCAACTACCTTTTATTATTGTCTTATCATAAGTATGTTGTAATTCATTAAAGTTTATATTATCAAAAGTCTTATTTTTTAATGTATCAGCTAATGATATTGTCTGAGCATATAGATTAACATTATAGCTTATCTCTCCTTCTCTGTCTTGTATGTCTATAAGTCTTAAAGCACCATCAAATAATATAATGCCATCTTGTTTCAAAACAGCTCTTGTTCTTACGTAAGGATTAAAGTCATAAGGATTAGCTACTGTTCTTGTTATCTCAAATATATTACCAAAAATTTGATTATTTCTTTTAGTTGCTGGTAAGTTAAAGTCCTTAGAGTATGATTGTATCTTTTCTGCTACGTTTTTAAAATCATCAATACTTAAAGTCAAAGGTATTTCTTCATCTTCATATAAGTCGCATATAACTTGACCTAATACACCATTCTCAACTTTCCCTGTTAATGTAAGTTTATCTATACCTAAAATATTTACGCTTGTATTTTGATATGTTATAAATATTGTATCATTTTCAGACAATGCTGTAAAATTTGCAGTTATCTGTGAAGTTGTAGCACTAAATGTTTGTGTTGATCCTATCTGTCCATTATATACAGATACTAATACATTTCCACTTGCTGAGGTTAAGTCTATTGTAAGTGTATAGCTTTCTCCTACTACTAATCCTGATAGCTGTTGATATACTCCACATTGTGTTCCTGGAGATGATGATACAACTGAACTTAATAACAATGTGCCACCTGTTCCTGCTGCTTGGCTAGGAGTACCTAAAGATGTATTTATAAACTTATACCAAGTGTTAGGTATAGTAGGGTAAGCATTACTCATTATATCAGTAAATGAACTTGTGGTAGAATAATTAGTAGCATTATTAACTCCAAAGAAATTTACTCCATCTACAATAATTTGATTAGGACTGTTACCTTGAGGATGTAAAACTAATTGTATGCTCATTATGAAGTTTGTGTTTTTTGTGTTTTGTTTCTTTCCATTTCAAACGTGTACTGTATTAGCTTGTCATTAGCAATAGTCTTACGAATATAATTAGATGATGTAATTAATATAGGTTCTACATACTTATTAGTCATAGTATTGTAAGGTGCTGTCTCTGTTTCATAACCATTTAACACATATACCTCTTGACTATTAATTAACTCCTCAAACCATACTGCATCTGCTTCAGTTACAAAGTCTGTATTAACTGTTATTCTTTCTGTTGAGTTTACTCTAAAGTTTTTCTTACCACCTTTAAAACCATTAATTCTATATGTGCTATCATTCCAAGTTCCTGACATTTGAGTATATGTCGTTCTATTAGTCGTTAAAGACTTAGTAGATTTCATAGTGAATGTGTAGTAATCCCATACACCCCATTGATTAAGCCAAGTAAGTCTAATACTTTCATATCCTTTTGAATTAAAACAATTTACATTTATAGTGTATAGTTGTTGTAGCTCGCCATCATTATTTATTGCTTGTACTGTATAATAACCTCCCTGTATAGTACCTGCTGAAACTAATCCTTGAAACGTACTTGACCAATTTTGTAAGTTACCAGGAAAAGCTCCAAAATATAAAAGTCTTGATACATTCGTACTTCCTGCACTATCTGCTCCACCAGCAGTAAAGCTATTATAAATATCTTCATTTCCTAAAGCATTGCCTAAACTATCATAATAATAAAAATATATTCTTCTTACAAAATTTGTTGAATTAGGTAAACAATTTAAAAAAGATAAAACCCCATAATCATTGACATTAGCATATTGAGTAGTTGGAGCATTACTTAAAAATTTAGCAGCTGAAGTAGATTTAGCTGTATATAATAAATTATCACTTAAATTATAACCATAATTAGCATTTGTCTGAGTTAAGTAGTTGTCATATTGTAAAACTCCATTAAATATTATATACTGTGCTGAATTGATAACACTTGTAGTTCTTTTTATAACAGGACTTGTTGGAGTTGTGGAGCTTTCAACACTAAATTGTATTGCAAAGAATCTTACTGCATTTCTATTTCTTGCATATTTGTCAATTAAATGTATTGGATGTGGCTTATTATTAGTATATGTAACCCCCTTGTATGTACTACCATTTCCTGACGTTGAACCTAAATTATCTGAGCTTACATATCCTTCTAATATAGATTGTAAATCAAATATACCTACACCTGCATTGTTAGGAGTTGTTTTAAAAGACGCTACAAGCTGAGTAGCAACTGAAAGGTTTATAGCACTTGTACCTATATGAACTTCTGCTACATATTTTACATTGTATCTATTTTGTACTTGAAATGTATTTTCTACTGTAAATACTATTTGTTGTCCAACAGGAATTGCTCCGTTGTCTGCATCTCCATATAAAGGTTTTTGTATTATGTATGTTGCCATTATTTTACTGTTATTAATCCTTCTATTATATCTTCTTTTAAACTACCTAATAAGTCTTTACCAAATTGCTTTAAACCTAGTCCTAAAGGTTTTTGAAAAAAACTTATACCTTGAATACCATTTCTACCTATACTTCTAGCTATTAAAAATGATATGCTTTTTCTTGACATAAACCTACCTTTTTCATCTCTTGGTGCTATACCTTTTTTTACTATCCACTTATCTAATACTTTACTAGAAGGTTGTGAATGATCTTTTATTTTTTTATAACCATAAGGGCTTTGTATTGTCTGTCCTGTATAGTCTTTAAATGTTCTTTTTACTTTTGTACCTGATACACCTTTATCTACAAATGTACCATAACTACTCATATAGAATTGTACTGCAAAACCATCAGCATCAGTAATTACTTTAAAGCTAATAGAGTTTTCTAAGTTTGTTCCTCCACCTTTTGCTTTTTGTAGATTACCCTTAGACCTATTAACTACTTGTTTACCAAAGCTATTTAAGTACCTTTCTATATTGTCAGTCTTCATTACTCTACTCCTACAAATACTTCAACTCTAGCGTCATTTTCTGTAATAGGTTTTACTTGTAATGAAGTTATATCTTGCATTGTAAAAAAACCAGGTGTTGAATCGTTTTCTCCTAATGCTATTGCTGAACCTCTTGACAATATGTGAGAATTTCCTGCTGTTAATGTAACTTGGTAATTAGTAGTTGTAGTTACTACTGCTATCTCTATGTCATTTGTATCTAAGTTAGTGATTCTGATGTATTTAGTTCTATCTACATCAATAGCACCTGCTGCATCTGATGGTAAAGAATCAAATACTGCAACAGTAGTAACTACTGCTTGTGTACAAGTTACTATTCTTTCAAATACATCATTTATACCTGTCGTAGTTACTGAGTTAGTAGAACCCCTTAGTGAACCATTTAAGGTTACTGATTCTTGAATTGTTGTTGTTAAATCTGCCATATTCTATATTTTAATTGTTATTGTTGGTGGTATTATTTTTATTATTACTTTGCCTATCTTTATCTCATTTAATCTCTTTAGTATCTCAATCATTAGTAACCAGCACCTTGATTTAATACAGGTATATTACAAGTATCAAAGTCATTCATTACTTTAACTCCTATCTGAAACACCCAACCACAACAAAGATTGTCAAACCTTTCTTGGAATGGTTCTATTGTGAATTGATCTTGTGTAAAATATATAGGTGCATTAATATCATTAACTCCTTCAAGTGATTGTCTTGAACTATGTCTTAACATACCTATAAAGTCAGTAGCTATTTCTAAAGTCTGATTCCAAACTTCTTGCTCATTGTTCTTAGTGTTTACTAATTTAGTAAGCTCTGTTTGTTGTTTAGTCTTCCAATCATTCTTTTCAGATACCATATCCATAATAAAGATTTGAAAGTTATATACTAACTCACTATCTCCTGTTGCTACGTTTAAAGGATTGATATGTAATAAAGGAAACTTTTCCATCTTCTCTAAGTTAATGTCATAGATATCTCCAACTGATACAGTAGATATTTGCTTGTGATACTCTCCTAATCTACATAGAGTGTTTATTACGTTATTGTATGTCTTATTGCTTACTGCCATATTTTACTTTATTTTGCGACTCTAAGTCTGTTTCATAACTTAACCAAGTAAATGCTTCTAATAGGTTAAGCTTTGTTATTTGTTCTAGTTTTGAAATATCTGCATTACATAATCTATACATTACTCCAAAGTACCCCCACTTTTCTGCGAAGGACTCTGTTGCAACTGCTCCTTGATTTCCTTCAGCCGTTCCGTCAAAAATGATGGCAAAGTCAGTAACAATTTGTTGCCTAAAGTGTAAAAAAAAACCAATGCACTTTGCACTTGTTCAGCTGACATCTTCTTCATCTGTTCGGCTCGTATGCTTATATCTCCATCATACGCTTTAATTGTATAGATGTCATTCTGTTCTTCTACTATCGGTCTATACAGTATTGCCATAACTTCAGGTAAATGCTTTTCTACATCACTTTTTATCATAGTCTCTAAGTCTGACCATTCTCCTAATGTGATTGAGTCTAAGTCAGGATGAAAACCATACCTCTTGCCATCTATTTCAATTATTCTTTTTAAAGAACTATTTTGCTTCTGTTGTAGCTCAGCAACTTTACTCATTATAACAGCAATATCTTTTATTTCCAATTCCTTTATTAGGTTCTTAGGAATGTTAGATAATTCTTTTATAGTTTCTAAAGCTTCTTCACTTTTACTAAGTTTATGATAATCAACAAGTTTTATCCACTTTTCTAATGTTACGTCTTCCCACTTGTTAATTAACTTGAACTGTTTTACTTTTCCCTTCTTCTTAATGTTTACCTTCATATATATATATAATAGAAATTGTTCATATTTAGTTTACTCAACTTTTTTTTTATTATATTTGCCAAGTTTTAGTTAATAATTAGGGTACGCTTTATGCTGCCCTTTTTTTATTGCACATAATACCTTCCTGCGTTTGGATTGTCTAAATGGTAGATTACGTTATACCTTATTCCGTCTATTGCGTGGTTGTATGAATCGTGATATAATTTAGAACCCTTGTCGCTGTATATATAATTATTAAGCTCTTTAGCTATGTTAGTTGATTCAGGAGTTATTATTAAATGATAATCTTGCATACGTGTTATACCACTTTCAATAGTTCCTTTCTTAACAGGTTTGATGTTTACTCCTAAATGCTTTAAGTCTGCTATTAGTCTTGGCTCTGCTGAATCTGCTATGATAAGCTTCTGTCCTACCTTGTCTAGTATTATCTGTGCTAGTTCATTTGACTTTAAACCATTCTTGTATAAATGCTCTTTAAGATATATCCTTTGTTTCTTTTTGTCTATTGCTACTTCAGTCAATGAATCAGGATCTACTGAGAAACCAAAGTCCATACCACAAGATGTCTGTAAGTTATCAGGATTAAATTCTCCAATACTCCAATTATCAAATACTACACCATCTGCTCTGTCTAACCAACCTCCGAGTATTTTATGTTGATACTTTTTAAAGTTATTATGCTTTATAGTCTTAATACGCTCTAGGAAGCTCTCTGAGAGGTTTTCTTTGTTATCCTCGTATGTACTATGGATATAGCATACATTGTCTTTAAAACCATTATATCCAGCTTCGACTCCTTTGTCTTCAAAAAACCTTTTATATATCCAATGCTCTTTAGTAACAGGATTAAGTATAAGTATGATTCTATTCTGTATATTCTTTTCTCTAATACTTAAGTCTATTGTATCAAATATATCTTCATCAACCAATTCTTCTGCTTCGTCTAATACGAAACAAGACACACCTTGAATAGATTTTAATGAAGCAGTCTGATTACCAGCTGATGTCTTTATACCTCTAAATAGTATGTCTGATTTATTCTTTAAATTGACTACCTCTGCCTTATTTACACTAAAGGTATTCTCATATCCTAATAGTATTATCTTTTCTAAGAACTCAGGTATGATTGACAAGTGAGCTGATACCATTGTAAAACGTGTAAACAATACTCTGATGCCTTCTGTCATTGTTAGTAGTGTAAGAAAGACTGTAACGGCAAATGACTTGCCTGATCCTCTACCACCTGTGATAATGTAGTATCTAGCTTTAGATGAAAATAGTTCTTCGTATTTCTTATTCAGTATCAATTCCTGTAAGTTTAATAACAGGTTCAGTCTCTACAAAGTTAATGATAGGCATATTTAGACTTTCTTCATTAGTTGTTACATCAACTCTTTGTTGTGGTTTACCATAGAAGTATTCAAAAAATAACTTAACTGCCCATTGCTCTTTCTTTTCTAATCCTTGTTGAAGTGAGTCTAGTGCTAGACTATTCATAGGTGTTAGATTTTCTATAAGCTTTTGTTCATCTGACCTACTAGGTCTCCCACCTTTGTTTCCTTTAGTTCCTTTATTGTTTCTTCTTCCGTCCATTTTATTCAGTTTAATTCAGTTATCTAATCTTTGTAATATAATAGAAATTACTCATATTCATTTGGTAGCATTAGTCTTACACCTAGTTCATACAATGCCCATATCCTTATTTGATCTGCATATACTTCAAAGTCTTTAGTGTTTAGTGTAGCTGTACTGTTTACTACTTGCAATCCTATTTGTCTTTCGTTTATATCTATACTTTGCCATTCACTAGCAAACTTTACTTTAAGAGTATCGTGCATTTCATCAGGAAAGTAACCTAGCTCTGATGCTAATGGTTGTACTATACAAGCCCAATAGTAATTGTTCTGCATTTTGCTTCTATTGTTTTTTTGTTTCTTAACATCTACAATATAGTCATTACCTAATTCTTTTAGATAGTCAAATAACTTTTGCTTGTCTTCACTATTATTTATGACGTACTTCAAAATAATTTGTTTTGTTCTATATTATTTTCATTAATAATTCCTAAAGCACAATTTAAAATATGTAATCCTGTTTTTGGCTCTACACTATTTCGTAATGTTATACCTGCTTTATATCTTGGAATAGGTATTCCTAAATAATCAGAAAGTTCTTTAGTAGTGCTTCTTGATACATCTATATTTTTTACTTCTAATAATGTTACATTAAAATTACTCCAAAAAGGATGTCTTCCAATAATAAATGATGGATTTACTAGATAATCATAATAAGGAATAACATTCTCTATTACCCATTTACCTTTAAACCAAGATTTAAGTAATATTATTTGTTGATATAGAGTTACATCTATATATTGTTTTGTTTTTTGACTATAACACAATTTGCTATGACTAGGACAAGGAGGACTAGACCAAATAAAATCAAATTCTTTATAGTGTTCTAATAAATAAAAATGTGCGTCTGTTACTATTACATTGTCATTAGGAAATTTACTTCTATAAATACCAGCTATCTCTGAGTTTATTTCTACTGCTGTTATTTCGTGTTCTTCTCCCCATAAATGTCTATTACCTCCAATTCCTGCATATAAATTTAATATTTTCATTAGTCAAATGATTCATTAATACCTCTTTCTCCTACTAGCTTTTCTTTAGCACCTTCCCATAGTTTATTCCTTCTCTTAGTTAGTGATGGTTCTGTACGTTTAATTGTAGGCATACCTTCTTCAGGTTTACTATCCATCCATAGACCACATTCACATCTAGCTTCTATTGTTCTCCAACCATTGTCTCTATATCTAATAGTTTGTTTACCTATTTCTTGTGTGTTACCACATTTGCAACTATAAAGTGTCATTTTATTCTATTATTTTTAAATCTCTACCTTCATCTTTAGCTATTCTTATTATAGTTTTAAACATCTTTTTACGTTCTAAACTTGTTTCACACCAAATAAATTGAACATCATTCATACCTTCTAATTGTAATTTTAAACCAAATCTAGTTCCTTTGTTTTTGGTTTCTTTATAACCATATCTTTTAACTATCTGTTTCCAGCTAACTAATTCTATTGTATCTTGATCTGAAATCATTGTAGTTTATCTAGTTCAAAGTGTAAATGGTTTATAGCTTTTCTTATATCTTGTATGCCACCATCACTATGTTTGTTCTTAGCTCGTAATAGATAAGATACAGCAGTAGCCATATTGTAGCTTAGATCAAAGTCTTCTACTACTCTACGTGCTTCATATCCAAAAACCTTACCAACGTAATAGTCAGGTATTCCTAGTTCTTCTTTGCTCATTAACATTTTAGGATTGATTCCTTCTTTCTTTGTCATTTTCTAGTATTTTAATTAGTCCGTCTTGTGTGTGTAAAGGTTTAGCATCAGTAAACTTTCTATATTCTTCAGGAGAGTATATAAGCTTTACTTCTTTTACTAAGTCTTCATTGTATTTCACTACCCATCTACTTGAATAGTGCATCTTATTTCTTTTAAGGTGTGCTAGGTAACTCATATATTAATTTTTAGGATGGCCATATTACAATCATTGGCTGTATTTTTTATATAGTTTCTTTATACCATCAAAGCAAGTTGATATACAAGAACCACAATTAGTATTAGTTTGATAATTTGTATTGTATATAGTATTGTAAGTCTCTATCATTTTCTTTTTAGCTTGTACGTTCTTAGCTCTACCTGTCTTTAAGTCTTGCCACATATTTAATATAGCATCTATTATCTCTTGTGGTAAGTCATCAGGTGCTTTCATTACTTCCGTAGTCTGATCCCAATACTTCTGAGGACAATGCTGGTTAGCTATACGTGCCTTAATTTTCATAAAACACATACATATCTTACAGCTACCTGTTGGCTTGTAATAGTAAGCACATCCTTTACAGATTTCTATCCTATCTTCATAGACTTCATTCTCTACAAAAAACCTATTCATATTATTCTTAATTGAGATGTATGTTCGTTTAATCTTTTCATAGCTGATTTATAATAGTCTTTATCTAATTCACAAGCAGTAAGGTCGTAACCTAAGTTATGACAAGCTATTGCTATTGAGCCACTACCCAAATGTGTGTCTAATATTTTATCTCCCTCTTTTGCATAGTTCATTAAAAGCCATTCGTAAAGTTTAGCGTGTTTTTGTGTTGGGTGTATTTTTGGTTTCATCTTGTAATCAACTCTTAACTTGCCATCAAAACCACTCATATTTCCAATGTCTGAAAATCTAACCATTTTACATTTTCCATCAATAGAAGTCCAAGCTAATTCAAATTCATCAAATTCATTTTTTCCAAGATAACCTGCCTTCACAACTGACTTATCCCAACAAATCCACTTTCTATTTATAGGCAAATTAAAATAATTACCTCCCCATATAATTTGATTTTTGCTAACTCTAAACAACTCTTTAAAATATTTAGGCTGTGGTATATCATTATCCCATTTAGCAATATTAATTCCATAAGGAGGGTCTACTATCGCAAGGTCAAAGTGATTGTCTCCATACCTTGACATTAAATTCATATTATCTTCGTTACTTATTTTCATTTCTTTCTCCAATCAGGATGTCTAAAGCCAAACATCATTACAAAACTATCATTCTTTACAGGATCATACATCTTCATTTAATTCATTTTTTAGTATTGTTCTTACTTTGTCTATTGTTGTAA
>WLWI01000723.1_pt1 | contig 29672 bp, 29 predicted proteins | sample 6701501 | NCBI WGS metagenome assembly WLWI01 (sample SAMN12718690, study PRJNA515312) | sponge metagenome | isolation source: marine sponge | host: Mycale hentscheli | place: New Zealand: South Island, Marlborough, Capsize Point | collected 2014-11-01 | reverse complement strand
TGCACTCCAGCGCCGACGCTTGCCCCGCTTCGCCACATCCTGATCCCCGTTAGTGTCCACCTAAACAAGTGGACACTAAACCTCACTTCTTCTGCACGGCAGAGCGGTCAGGCCGGACGCTTACGAAGGACGTGGCGTTCCCGCCGCCGCTCTTTTAGGCGTTATTGTTGCCTTAACCGGGGGTCGAGTACGTCGCGTACGGCATCGCCAAACATATTGAAGCCGAACACTGCTAAGGCGATCGCGAATCCAGGAAAAAATGCGACCCAAAAAGCGCTTTCAACGTATTCCTCAGCGCCGCCCTGCAACATTAATCCCCATGCTGGTGTTGGTTCCTGGACCCCCATACCGAGATAGGACAACGATGCCTCCAGAAGGATCGCACCGCCGATGGCACTCGTAAAGATGATCAGATAGGGCGCCATAACGTTTGGGAGCATATGCCGAAGAATAATTCGGGCATGGCTAAAACCAAGCGCCCGTGCCGCATCGACATAGGGTATTTCCCGTATTTGCAAAGCGTTCGATCGCACGATCCGGGCGCAATCCGGAATAATCGGTAGGGTAATCGCAAGAATCACGAAATGCATCGCATTCCCAAAAATCGAAACGATCGCCAATGCCATAATGATCACGGGGAACGCCATGAACACATCGACGAAACGCATAAAAAGAAGATCGAAGGTGCCGCCAAAATAGGCACTAGATACGCCCAATACGAGGCCGGTCGTTGCCCCGAGAAATGCGCTAACGAGACCGACGAACAACGCCGTGCGTGCGCCATAAATAATTCGGGTCAGGATATCTCGGCCAAACTGATCCGTGCCCAGCCAATATTCAGCGCTAGGGCCAATCAGCATATCTTGAAAGTTATTATCGGTTGGGTCGAAGGGAGAAATAACATCGGCCATGACCGCGAGAATAATCATACCCAACACGAGTACCGCACCCACGGCACCCAGTGGTTGGCGGCGCGCAAGGCCAGCGAGTTTTTGAATAGGCGACCTTGTATCGATCGCCTGCTTCAACGAAAGACCGTCAGTAACTTCGGCGGCACTCATTTGTCTGTTTTCTTCCTCTTTTCCAGGCGTGTTATCGGCCTAAAAGCAGCCTGGGCCGCCGGGTCACCCTCGATGATCCGGCGGCCCGTTTTAGGGCAAATTCATCATTATCAAATTAGGCTTATTGCGTCCGTAGCCTTGGATCGAGAACATCACGGACAGAATCACCGAACAAGTTAAACCCAAATACCGCCATTGAGATGGCGACACCCGGGAAGATCGCGATCCAAGGTTCACTCTCGATATACTCTTCCGCACCACCTTGAAGCATTAAGCCCCACGCTGGTGTCGGTTCCTGGACGCCAAGTCCGAGATACGAAAGCGACGCTTCCGTCAAAATAGCTTGTCCAACAAATGACGTCAGCATGATCAGAAACGGCGCCATGACGTTCGGTGCCATATGCCGCAGAATGATGCGAGCATGCCCAAATCCAAGTGCCCGGGCCGCGTCGACATAGGGTATTTCCCGAATGGCCAAGGCATTGGAACGCACGACCCGCGCACAACGTGGAATAAACGGAATAGTGATCGCGATGATCACGTTTTGCGTGCTCGGACCAAAGATCGAAACGATGGCCAGCGCCATAATGATCAGCGGGAAGGACATGAAAACGTCCATAACCCGCTGGAAGATCAGGTCAAACGTGCCGCCAAAGTAGGCGCTCATCACACCCAGAACCAGGCCACAACTAGCACCGACAAATGACGCCGCAAAACCGACGAACAGCGCCGTTCTTGCGCCATAAACCAGTCTGCTCAATATGTCTCGACCGAACTGGTCTGTTCCAAGCCAATAATCCGCACCGGGCGCTACCAACATTGCCGCGAAGTCATTCAGTTCGGGATCGTACGGCGATATAATGTTAGCGAATATCGCCATAATGATCATGGCAATGACCACCGCAAAGCCAACAGCGCCAAGCGGTTGTTTTCGGAACAACTCCGCAAATTTTTGGAATATGTTCTTCTGAGATCGTAGCTCGTCAATTTCAGAAACTGAGGTAACGTCTGTAGCAGCCATTCCAAATACTCCTAGCTGTACCGAATCCTGGGATCCAGCATAGCGTAAAAGAGATCGACAACGAAGTTTGTTACTACAAAGACGAGAGCGACAAGCATGACCAAGGCTTGTGTCATTGTGTAATCGTGATTTTGCACCGATTCCACGAACAGTTTGCCGACACCGTTCAGGTTAAACACCTGCTCGGTCACGACCAAGCCACCCATAAGGAAGGCGAATTCAATACCGATCACGGTAACCACCGGCAGCATCGAGTTCTTTAGCGCATGACGATTTATGATGATCCGCTCGATCAACCCTTTCGCCTTGGCGGTCCGGACGTAATCTTCACGCAGTACTTCCAATAATGCCGATCGTGTCATACGGGTCGCAACGGCCGAATATCGATAACCCGTCGCAACCGCAGGCCAAATTAACTGAACCAAATTTGCAACCGGATCTTCTAAGGGAGATACATACTCAATTGGTGGCATCCAAGGTTCACCAAACCAAGCCTGGGTGGAAATCAACAATCCCAGAATAATCATGATACCAAGCCAGAATGACGGAATGGCAATGCCCGCGATACTGAACGTGCGCACGGCATAATCGAGCCATGTATCCTGTCGAATTGCTGATATCGTGCCCAATGGTATCGCGATAACGACGGCTACGAGTGTTGCCATTATCGCAATCTGAAGAGATAGCTGAAATCTCAGACCAAGTTCATGCGTGATCGCCTTGCCGGTCCACATGGACTCTCCAAGATCAAAAACCATAAATCCTGTAATAAAATCAACGAACTGGACAAATTTCGGCCGATCCATGCCGAGGTCATGCTGGCAGTCCTTGATCGCTTGCTCATCGACGTATCCGCCTTCGCCCGCCATGCGGAGCTCACACACGTCTCCAGGAATGAGACGTAGAAGGAAAAATACAAGGCACGCAGCGCCAAACAATGTCGGCACCATGAGAAGGACGCGTTTAATTGTATATTTAAACATATTTTTTTGGTTCGCATCTTGCTAGCGGTGCGCTGCCCGCTGCACGGCTACGTACAGCGGGCAGTCACCTGTTGATACAACCGGATCGGACTTATTTGTCCAACCAAACCTGATCAAGGCTTTGGTTCAGATAGTGGCTAGGAGCAATGTTCCAGCCCTTCACATAGGACCGGTACGGGTTGATCTTGTACCACCAGAACGAGACAGCATAGTGTGCTTTCTCGTGCAATATGCGTTTTTCATACTTACGCATGATCGAATACGCTTCAGCTTCGTCACCGGTACGGTTCATTTGGTCATACCATTTGTCGAGCTGACGATCCTGATAGTTCGCGTAATTGTTACTCGCGATGTCGTTCGACAGCCATTTGGAGGCATCAATCAGCGGATTGACAACGCCCTGACAGTTGAAGTCGATCATCGTTTCCTGATCTTTCTTCTTGCGGAACTTGGCATACCAAGGACCTGTCGGAAGAACGATCTGGGTCGTCTTCAGGCCAAGTTTCTTCCACTGACCGAGCATCCATGTGCCGACAACCTTGTAAGGCTGATCAACCGCGCGGTTCAGCAACTCAACGCTTGCACCGGACATGCCGGCTGCCGCGAGCAGCTTTTTAGCTTCTGCTTGGCTTGCCGCCAAATCAGTGCTGTAGCCCCTGAGCTGCATGAGCTCTTCTTTTTTGGCCGCAAGTTTATGGTTCGGGAACACCGTACCACCAACCGTCTTCACGATCGCGATCTTGGAGAGGTATTTCGAACCACCCCAACGGTCCAAGCCCATAGACAGAGCCTGACGGGTCCGAACGTCCTGGAACTTCTTCAGCTTCTGATTGCTGCTGAAGCCCATGACGCAGTTCCAATCACTTTCCTGGACCGTGATCTTGTCGCCCAAAGCTTTCTTCAGATCATCGCGGGCTTTCGGCGGGAAAGCACGGAATTCGATCTGCGCCCGGTCACCACGAATCGCCTGTAGGCGGATCGCCATCTTCGGTGCCGAAATGGCCTTGTAGCCGTCAAGGTAAGGCTTGTTTTTGCCGTCTTCGCCCTTGAGGTGATAGTTGGCATAACGCTTGCCTTCAACGAACGCACCTGGCTGATGCTGAACGAACGTAAAGGCGCCCGTGCCGTTGATGTTCTTCATGTGCCACTTGTAACCGTGCGTATCGAGGTCCTTCTTCGAATAAACGAAGTTGAACGGAGTCGCGAGTGCAGGGATGAACCCACCTGTGGCGTACTTAAGCTTGAAGGTGACTTCGTATTTACCCGTCGCTTCAACCGATTCCACCATGCCGTAGAACGCTTTTCGCGAACTGGCGATACCCTTCGGTGGGAAAATCAGCTTGTGCATCGTCGCTTTGATATCTTGCGATGTCAGCGGCGTACCGTCGTGAAATTTTACATTTTCGCGGATCTTGAAGGTATAGGTTTTACCATCCGAAGACTTCGTAAAGCTTTCGCACAAATCGCACGTGAAATCGCTTGTAGACTGCGGATTATCCGGATTCACCCGGATCAGCAGGCTATAGAACGGCCGGATCGGATGGATCATGCCGAACGTCGTCTCACGGTGTCCGTCATAAGACGGGATCTTACTGCCGACCACGATGTTCAACATACCGCCCCGCTTCGGCGCTGCCGAAGCCGTCGCCACCGCACCGAGAGCAAAGGCTGCGCCTGCCCCTAACGCGATCGCTAATTTAGTACTTGGTTTCATGTTCGCTTCTCCTTCCCTGTTGTTGAGTGGGCTGAGCGCCTACTCAATGACCAGTCTTTCGTCGGATGCTATTGCTGAACCTATCTCAGTAAGCGCACCTCTTTCGCCTCCCAGCGGCGACTTTCATGTTGCCCTGATTACCGAATGTAGTCAAACCTCCGTACAGGCAACCCAATGGCCCGGCTTAATTTCCCGAAACTCTGGAGCCGCCTGTTTACAGCTATCGACGGCCAATTCGCACCGCGGATGAAATACGCAGCCGGGCGGCGGATTCATCGGACTCGGAATTTCGCCGGTAACAATTTTGTGTTGGCGCGCCGCTTCGACCGTCGGATCCGGGATTGGGACAGCATCGAGGAGCGCCCTGGTATAAGGGTGGATGGGATTGTCGAAGAGTTCATCGCAACTCGCCAACTCGACCATATTACCAAGATACATGACCGCAACGCGGTGGCAGATATGCCGGACGACACTGAGATCGTGCGAGATGAAGAGATAAGTGAGCCCAAACTCATCGCGCAAATCTTCGAGCAAATTAATAACCTGCGCTTGAATCGACACATCAAGCGCCGAAACGGCTTCATCACAGACAATGAATTCTGGATTCACCGAAAGCGCCCGCGCAATACCAACGCGTTGCCGCTGGCCACCGCTCATTTCATGCGGGTACCGATCTGCAAACCGCGTACTCAACCCACAAATATTGAGCAGTTCCATGACACGTTCATCGCGCTTACGGGCGTCAGGGATAATCCCGTGCACACGCATTGGTTCGGCTAAAATCTCGCCAATCTTCATACGCGGGTTCAACGAACTGAACGGATCCTGAAAAATTACCTGCACTTTTTGGCGATATTGACTTAGGTCAGCCTTGTTCAGCTTAGATACATCTTTGCCATCGTAAAGAATTTGTCCGGACGTTACTTTCTCCAGCTGTAAGATACAGCGGCCCGTCGTCGTTTTGCCGCAACCCGACTCGCCAACAAGACCCAACGTCTCCCCCTTGTGCATCGCAAAGGAAATATCGTCGACCGCCTTTACCTCCGCGACCTTACGCTGAATGAGGATGCCTTCCGTCACCGGGAAGTACATTTTTAGATTACTGACTTGAAGGAAATCCATCTGACCAGCAGCTCCCGGCGCTGCTGTTGAACCCGCCACCGCGCTCATGACGCCTCCTTCATTGGGCTGTCTAACTCATCTTTTTTAAAGCAAGCGGAATAGTGAATGCCATCGACGTGTTCCGTCGGCGGAAAGGACATCCCACATTTGGCATCAGCATATCGGCAGCGCGGGCGGAAGGAACACCCCTCGTCGAGCCTCGCAAGATCCGGTGGTTGCCCATCAACAGGATCCAGCTTGGCGCCACGCGGCTGATCGAGCCGTGGCACCGACTTCAGCAATGCCAGTGTGTAGGGATGCTTAGGATTATGATAAATATCCTCGGCAGTACCGCTCTCGATGATTTTGCCTGCATACATCACATTGACGCGGTCAGCATACCGGGCAACGACACCCAAATTGTGCGTAATGATGATCATCGCCACGCCAAGATCGCGGGTGAGATTCTTCATCAGTTCAAGAATTTGCGCCTGAATTGTGACATCCAGCGCCGTAGTCGGCTCATCAGCGATAATCAGCTTTGGCTCGCAGCTTAGCGCCATAGCGATCATGACGCGCTGACGCATGCCACCACTCAAATGGTGCGGATACTGATCAAGGCGCCTTTCCGCATCGGACATTCCTACAAGGCCGAGCAATTCAACAGCACGCGCACGCGCCGTCGCATCATCGACACCAAGATGTTGCTGTACCGTCTCGGTCAGCTGCAACCCGATACTGAGCACCGGGTTCAACGAAGTCATCGGTTCCTGGAAAACCATGGCAATATTGTTGCCACGGACCTTGCGCATCTCCTCTTCAGGGAGCTGCAACAGGTCGGTACCCTGAAACATGATATTTCCGTCGACGACGCGACCGGCAGGTTCCGCGACCAACCGCATGATCGAAAGGGCGGTAACGGATTTCCCGCAACCCGACTCTCCAACGACCGCAACGGTCTCGCCTTCTTCTACGTCGTAGGTGACGCCATCGACGGCCTTCACCGTACCCGCGGACGTGAAGAATTGCGTCTTCAGGCCCTGAATCTTAAGCAGTTCAGTCACCGCACCTCCCTATACCTCACATCCGCTTCTTGATTGGCGGATATTTACACGGACGCTAGAGTTACAGTCGCACGATGTCAATCGGCACCGAACGCTGCACCCTACATTTGTTTACAGCAAATATTCGCTGCATCTAAATTTCAACAGGCGCTTCTACACAGACACGTCAATTTAAGCAAGCGCGTCAAGATTGCAGACGTACACCGGCTAGAATAGCAATCTATTCGTTCGCGAAAATATTAGTAATTCTCCAACATCTAGAGTTGCAAGCGCTACCCCAAAGCGTGCGATTGCTTGGGGCAGCGCCGCGTATTGCTTGTCGTTAACGCCTATGGTCGTCGTCATGATCGCGGCGCATTTTGCGGCCGCCGTCATGCCCGCCACCGCGCTGGCGCATCATCTCCTTGGCCGTCAACTGACCATCATCGTCGCGGTCGAGCCGGGAAATGATATTTTGCATCGGATAGGAAAATTCCTCCGATGTCACGATCGCATCCCCATTACGGTCTAGATGCTGGAAACGGTCGACCATGCGGTCCCGTGTAAAGTCGAGCCACAATCCTTCAAATTCTTTCAAAGATAGCTTGCCGTCCTGATCGGCGTCGAAACGAACGATTAGATCGGCCCTCGTCTTATCGATTTCAGCCTGGTTGACCGCACCGTCCTTGTTCGCATCGAACCGTTCGAACAGCCGCATGCCGCGCCCGGACATGCCGTCATGATGGCCTCCACCGTGATGCGACCCAAAGTACCGTTTACCGCCATTCGCGAAGCCAGGCGGGATCAAGGCGAGACCCCCAATACCGGCAACGACTCCAACAGCAATCAGAGTTTTGGTTAACGTCCTCATATTGAACCTCCATTGATAACGCAGATTTGACAGAAGGCCATTGAAACAGGTGGACAGCCCGAAGGTTCGTCAAAACTCCGACAAAGAGTAACGATCCGTCGCAGCACGCGCGACGGACACAGTTTGATACAATTTTATCCGCTGCGACGCAGCATGAGTGGCCTACACTGCCGCCGTAAATTGCCAAGAACGAGCGCCATGACATCGACGCCGCATATCCTGATCGTCGACGATCACGCTGAAATCCGCGACTTGCTCGCCAAATACCTTGCGAAGCACGAAATACGAGTCACCGTAGCGGACGGCGGCCGGGCGCTGCGTGAAACGCTGCGGACAAGCGCGATAGATCTCATTGTACTCGACGTCATGATGCCCGGCGAAGACGGCCTGTCTTTATGTCGGCACTTGCGCGAAACGACCAATATTCCTGTTATACTCCTGACCGCAATGGCGGAAGAAACGGACCGGGTCGTCGGGCTCGAAATTGGTGCGGACGACTACCTCACCAAGCCTTTTAATCCGCGGGAGCTTCTTGCACGAATCCGGGCTGTTCTACGCCGCGCGAACAGTCTTCCAAAACAACGAGTAGAGGCCACAGCGGACCGCTATGCGTTCGGCGAATGGCGTCTCGATACCGCGCAACGGGAAATCATCGGGAATGACAACATAGCCATTCCGCTGAGTACCGCGGAATTCCACCTGCTTTTGGCCTTCGTAGAGCATCCGAAGATCGTACTTAGCCGAGATAGGCTGCTCGACCTCACCCGCGGAAAAGCGGCAAACGTTTTTGACCGTAGTATCGACAACCAGGTCAGCCGGCTGCGCAAGAAAGTAGAGCCGGATCCGAAGAATCCGACCGTCATAAAAACCGTGTGGGGTGGTGGCTATCTATTCGCCGCCGATGTCACAACGTTGTGAAACGGTTTTTGCCACAGACCCTCGCCGGGCAAATGATCGTCCTACTGCTTCTGGCACTGGTCTCATCACAGGCGTTGAGCTTCTGGTTCTTCTTCGACGAGCGCCGATTGGCGGTACGCGCCGCTGCACGTGGGCAGGTGTTCGCCCGCACGGTTTCAATCGTTCGTCTTCTCGCGGAGACGCCGCCACGGCTGCATGGACAAATACTCGACACCGCAAGTACGAGACACCTCAGATTCTGGATTTCGAGCGAAGCTGCGGCACACGCTGACGACGACGGCGAAAGGGAAAATCTACTTGCGGAGCGGCTACTCGCGGAATTGCCGAGCACAGCGACTGCCGTCATCGTAGAAATTATCGACGATGACGACGACTTTTTCGATGATCGGCCGAGACGATGGCGTCCGCGCCAGTGGCACGAACACGATGCGCGATCGCACCGGCCGCAACACGACCGGCCAGGCCGCTGGGCTCCGCCCGCTGAAGGCCCTCGATTTCGGCATCGTCTTGGCCTGGCCGTGTCGGTCGGTTTACCGAACCGGCAATGGTTGAACGCCAAAACCGCGCTTCTTACGCCACCGCTGACATGGGCGGTACCATCATTCGCGGCAATGGCAGCAATGGCGGTTGCCCTTGTCATTATCGTCATCCTCATGGTGCGTCGGCTTACGGGACCGATGAACCGACTCGCTGCGGCAGCGGATCGCCTCGGCCGCGGCGACTCCGTCGAACCACTCCGCGAAGAGGGACCGAGCGACGTTCGCCGCACGACCCGTGCATTCGACCTCATGCGGGAAAGGCTACAACGTTATGTCCAGGATCGAACACAGATGCTCGCGGTAATCTCGCATGATTTGCGAACACCACTGACGACCCTGCGGCTGCGCGCAGAGTTCATCGACGACTCCGATACCAAGGACAGGATCCTCGCGACGATCGACGAGATGAACGCAATGATCGAGGCGACGCTCGCCTTCGTACGCGAAGAGGCCGCGCAGGAAGATACACGGATAGTCGATCTCACCGCGCTTGCCGAAAGCGTCTGCCACGACCTCGCCGATTTGGGCAACGATGTGATCTTCGAAGCCGGAGAAAGTCTGCCGTACCCGTGCCGTCCCGTCGGACTGAAACGCGCGCTACGCAACGTAGTCGAGAACGCCGCCCGTTACGGCGGCAACGCGAGAGTCGCAATCGAGCACGACGACACCGGTTATCGAATTACCGTCGACGATGACGGCTCCGGGATACCGGAACCCGAATTAGGCCGAGTCTTCGAACCATTCATGCGCCTTGAAGTGTCGCGCAACAAGGAGAGCGGCGGTATCGGGCTTGGACTTTCGATCGTCCGCTCCATCGTGCGCAGCCATGGCGGCGACATAATGCTGGAAAATCGCGCCGAGGGCGGGCTGCGCGCGACGATAACATTGCCGAATGTTTGAAGCGTCCATCGGCCAAACCGCTAATCGCGAACGAAATTCGGCGCACCAAAACCCTCAATATCGACATTCATACAAGTCGGTTGGCCGCTCGCAATCGCACGGTCAAACGCCGCACTGAGATCGGCCGCAGCCGCAACGTACTCGCCGTGGCATCCAAGGCCTGCCGCCGCAAGATCGTAGCGTGTCGGATTTAGCTCACAGCCAATTAGCCGCTGTTCACCATAGTCCCGCATTTGAATGAGGTGTTCCGCATTCCATCGCGCATCGTTACCGACAACAGCGACGATGCCAGCTCCGGCGCGAACAGCGGTATCGAATTCGCTAAAATGAAAACCCACCGTGCCATCTCCCATCATCGCGATGACCGTCGCATCGGGACGGGCAAGTTTAGCGGCAATCGCATAACAGAGCCCACCACCAATCGCACCCGAGGGACCATTGATGACCCGCGTTGGTGCAGACGCGAAAGCTTGCGCCCATTGCCCGAACTCACCGCCATCGGCCACCAAGATCGGGTCGTCCGCACCGTCAAGCGCGCGCTGAACCGCTTCGCATAATGCCCAGGATGGGATTTTTTCGCCTGAAGCGGAGGCACCGGTCTGTCGATAGGCAATTGCGCTCGCAACCTCTTCCCGCCACGCGGCTCGGCTGTCGGATACATCTTTACTCACGCTCGTCAAAGCTTTTGCGGTTTGATCGGCATCAGCGCGATGGGCCAACAGCAAGCGATCGCCCAAGCTGCGGCGCGCCCGCTCCAGCGCGTCCGCTTCCGGATCGACGGCACAAATCCGACATCCGGAATCAAGCGCGGGCGGCTGACCAAAGCCCAGCGTAAAGTCGATTGATTTGCCAAGGCTGATCACTAAATCCGCGCGCGCCAGCACCTCTCCGAAGGCACCAAGCGACGGATCCTTTAGACCGCGAGGACTTTCCATCGCGATCACCGGCGCATCCACAGCATCGGCGAGCGCGTCGAGTACGCCCCCGGCGCGCGATCGGTTCATCGCAGGACCCGTGACGATTACCGGTCGCGCAGATTTTGCCAGCGCTTCCGTAATCGATTGAAGGGCTGCCGGGCTTGCTGACGAGACATCGGCTTCGAACGCATCGGTTGTCGGCAAACCTGTATTCGTTACATCCGCATTCAAAAGATCGAAAGGCAATGCCAGATGGACCGGTCCCGGCCGCCCCGACCGCGCAATACGGATCGCCTTTGCGATATCGTGCCCCAATCCTTCGGCGGAACCGGCCCGGAATGCCGCCTTCGTCAAAGGCGCTGCGATGTCGGCTTGCACCAGTTCCTGAAAGGCGCCTAAGCCGTCTTGGCCGACAGACGAGTCACCACTAAGAAGAACCATGGGACTTTCGGCTGCCCGCGCGGAGAACAAAGGCGACAGGCCATTTGCAAACCCTGGCGCCGCCGTGATCATCGCCACCCCGACCTCGCCTGTAATTTGAGCCCAGGCATCGGCCATATAGACTGCAGCGGCTTCGTGCCGCGTGTGGATCAACCGGATATCGACATCGATGCAGGCATCGAAGATCGGCATGATCTGATTGCCGGATAGTGTAAAAATAGTCCGAACGCCCGCTTCAGCTAGCGTCTTGGCGACAAGATCCGCACCTCTCATTTCACACCCCCTATGCACCGTGCCCAATTAATTCGAGCCGGACCTTATATCGGCCTGCCATGGCGTTGTCACACACCACACGCGCACTGCTACCGGCCCTTGAAAACCGGATCGCGTTTTTCCGCGAAGGCGGCCAACCCTTCAAGGCAATCCTCTGTGCCATCCAGGGCACGTCGGATAGCTTCGGCGCGGCGCATTTCCTCCGACGTTCGATCCAATGCTAACTCGCGCCGCACTGCCTTTGCGGCGCGCAGCGCCAACGGCGCATTTTTCGCAATTTGATTTGCAAGCGCATTGGCGGTTTCTTCCAAAGCCGCGCGCGTTGCCACCACTTCATAGAGGAACCCCATTTCGGCCATGCGGCGCGCACTGAACCGCGCTGCCGTATAGGTCAAAGCAGCGTTGACACCCTCATGCCCGTCTCGGAGAAGCCGCACGATACTGCCCGTAGGAATGATACCGATCCCAGTTTCCGGCAGCCCAAAATCCGCGTTCTCGACCGAGAGGCGGATATCGCAGCCCAGTGCCAGTTCTGTCCCCCCACCAAGCGCATGGCCGTTCACGGCGGCAATTGTCGGAACCGGGATCGCCTCTATCTCCATCAGCGCCCTGTCGACGAGTTCGACATAACGCCAGCGCTCTTCCTCGCCGAGTTCGCGACGCTCTTTGAGGTCCGCTCCCGCGCAGAAGCCTTCGCCGGCTCCCGTGATGACGACACAGCGGATTTCCATGTCGGCCCCGACTTGCGCCGGGAGAGCCAAGAGACCTTCGCAGATCGGCGTCGACAATGCATTCCGCCGCTCTGGACGATTTAAGGTGACACGCAATATATGCCCATCCTTGTGGGTCCTTAGATAAGGTTCCATCACTGCCTCCACTAGGTGAGAACGATCCGGGCATCGGCAATGTCGACCCCGGTCTCATGAATAATGACCGGATTCAGATCGATTTCGCCAATCTCCGGCCGAACGGCCATCAACCTTGAAACCTGGACAAGCAAATCGATCGCCGCATTCAGACCAGGCAACAGTTCGCCATTACTGCATTCGAGGAGTTTACGCGCACGCAGCTCAGCGAACATTTCACGCGCATCACCGTGCGAAATCGGTGCCGGTCTGAAGGCGACATCGTCGAGCGCCTCGATTTGAACACCGCCCAATCCAAACATCACGAAGGGTCCGAACTGCCGGTCGCGCGCGCTGCCGATTACAATCTCGATCCCATCCGTAATCATGGGCGTCAGAAGTATCCGGGTGGAACCGACGTCACCTGCCATCATGTTTCCGAATATCGCTCGCGCCTCATCCACCCCCGTCACGTTAAGCCTGACGCCACCGGCTTCGCTCTTGTGAACGGCATTGGGCGCAATGCGCTTCATTGCCACGGCTACGCCAAATGCCTCAATCGCGGCGGCGCATTCATCAGCCGTTTCCGCAGTGCGGTAATCAGGAACGGCAATGTCGCTAAGTCGTAGCCATGCCCGCGCCTCCGGCTCCATCAACCATTTGGGCGGTCCAGGCGCCGCCCGTTCGAGGATTGCCGCACGCTCGTATACCTGTTGCGTCAAGTTGGGCTTATCCGACTTGGGAAATGTCCTCCCCCTCGCCGAACCCGCCTGCCACAGTCGTCCAGCCACCGCAGCAAGTGTCGAGATGGAAGCGGTGACAGGGACTCCCGCACTACGCAGTATATTTAGCGTCGGCAAATCGTCGTTACCATGCACCGAATGAACCAGAAGTGGCTTTGCGCGACGTTGGACGATCTCGCTCAGAGCGCTGGCAGTATCGTTCTCATGTGGCCCTACCGCCTCGCCGCCAATCCGATGGTAGCCGCCGAAATGCCCCACAAGAACTGCGCCGCTGATTTCGGCATCCGCGAGGCAGGCATCGAGAACTGGCGGTATCGCATCGGGTTCCGCCTCGGCGACGCCGGCGAAATCGACGGGATTATCGATTGCGCATCGGGACGGCAGGAGTTCCGCAAGACGTTGCCGCGTTGCCTCGCTGAATTGTGGAACCTGTAAACCAGCCCGATCGATCGCATCGCAAACCAACGTGGCATGACCACCACCATCCGACAAAATACAAACGTTCGGCGATGCCATCGCCGGCAGCGCACTTAAGCCTACTGCTAACACCCAGGCCTCTTCGATGTCGTGCACCTGCAGGATCCCGGATTGCCGGTAAGCGCCCGCGGCAATCCGCTGTGGCGCGGCCAGCGCGCCGGTATGCGAGAGCGCAGCACGCCGCCCTGTCTCCGTACTCCCAGGGTTCAAGATAATGACAGGCTTGCCGACACCGGCCGTTTGAACGACGTCGATCAAACGGCGCCCTTCACCGTCCCGCCACCCCTCCAGATAAATCAACACGACCTCCGTGTCGGGGTCATGCAGAAGGAAGTCGGTGAGCTCTACGACGCCGAGGTCGGCGGAATTTCCAATGGTTATCTGCCGGCTAAAGCCGCCACCTGCCCGGTTCGCCAAAAAAGACAGATTGAGAGCGATATTGCCGCTCTGCGATATCAGGCCCACCGGTCCTTTCGGCACCTCGAACCCAGTAATGTTGAGGTTTGCTGGCATGCTGGCAATACCAGCGCAGTTGGGGCCGATCATCCGGATACCCTCTGCCTGTATCTGCGCTAGAAGTTGAGCTTCACGTAGCTTTCCTTCTTCGCCGGTCTCCCCGAAGCCGCCGGAAATCACGACCATCGCGCCGACGCCAACCTCGACGCAATCACGCGTAACATTAGCCATTGCCTCCGACGGGACCACGATCACAGCGAGGTCGACCGGGCCAGGAACTTCACGCAACGTGCGATACGCGGGATGACCGCGCACGGCTTCTGCGCTGGGATGGATCGGGTACAAAGGACCGTCAAATTCGCCCTCAACCAGGGTCTTCCAGCGCCGGCCGGCAATCTTCTGCGCCGCCTGCGTAGCGCCGATCATGGCGACACTCTTTGGACGGAAGAAAGGGTCGAGGGGATGGCTCATCGCACGGTTAGGAATCCCATATCCAGAGACGGGTCGCCGTTCGTTCCCCTAGATGGTGCGGGCGGCGGGACTTGAACCCACACTTCCTTACGGAAAACAGATTTTAAGTGTTTTTCGTCTCATTGTAACACATTGTTAATTTGTATTTTTTCAGAACCAATACCGAGAATGTGTAAGAATACTGTGTAAGTTTCATCATTCCGCCCGGTGTTTTCGGCTTCGTCTTCCGCAAAACAGTCTCGCGCCGATCCGTACGTAAACGGGAGCTTATAACCCTGCCCAGATGTCTGTTTTATGCAGAATCACGCCGGCTTTTTTCTGACACCGGACAAGGCGAACGATACCGCGTTTTGGTCGAAGATGACCCACAGCCGACCTTCGGGCAGCGGCCATGGTTAAGCTCCCCAACTGCTTATCCAGCGACCCCATAGGCCAGCCTACCGACGTCACTGCGACAAGTGCGTCAATGCCTTCGTGAAGCTATCATTCCTTCCCAAGTATCCACTCTTTTCGAAGCCCGGTACGTTCTGCGATCAGCCTTGCGCGCATAATTTCCCATTGGTCTGGCGGATTAGACTTGTGCCAGTCCATAACCTCGTTGAGATCCATCTTCACATCGGCGCCTCGGGTTCGACGGTGATCGTGCCGTAAAGCGAATCGCGAGCAGACGGTATCGTCAGCGACGAAGTATTCGCGCCTAAAATACTTCCGCCTAGCTGCCTGTCTGCAGCGCGCGCCATACCGACTGGGTCGTCACGGCGTTGAGAAGATCATGGTGATTGCCAAGACAGGCGCGCAGATGCGGAAATATCTGGTAGCGCAGTTTCATGCGGCAGCTATCCAATGCGTGGCCGACGAGCTGCGCCGCGGCCGGTGACCCGCGCAGCGCGGTATCAGCCAGGTCCCGCATGGCGGCAATCTGCGCCGCGCCTGCGGGTTTTTCGTCCGGCAGCCGGTTGACCATGCCGATCAGCGATTGCGTGGCCAGCCTGTTGACCGAATCCCGGTTGGCGGCCCGCGCCGCTACGGCCCGCAAGGGCCCGGTAACGACTTGAATTTCCGCGTCGCTCAGCGGATCGGGATCGTCTTGCACCGAGACCGGTAATGCGGAAACCAGCGGCCCGATCGACAGCGATGCATCGGCCGGATCGCCGACAAGTTCCCGCACAAGGGATTCGGGCAAGCGAACCGACACCGCGCTGAAGGTCCGCAGCGAGACGATTTCAACCTTGCTCGCGACCGCAACGGATTGACCTTTGCCCTGCCGCGGCACCAGCGTGATATCCGCGGCGGATACGGCCTGGTAAGCGGTGCCCGGATCGGGGGCAGGCCGGTGTTCCTGCAGGCAGATGCCCGAGACCTCTACCGAACAGACGCCGTCGGCGCATTGCAGCGGCAGCGGCGCCGCGGTCGCGGCCAGCCCGAGAATTTGCGGTGCCGCCTGGGCGGCTGCCGGCAGAGCGGCAATCGCAAGCGTTGCGGCAATGAGCGAAATGACATGTATACGCATCGGCAACTCCTCCTCTTGAAGGCGTCGTCCCCCGCAACGCCGGATGTCCGAAAGGCCAGTTTAATATTACACGTTATGCGTCCGCGCGGCAAAATCGTTTTGATAGTCATCATCCGTCTACATTTTGCGGCACCGCGGCGCCGTCCAATACTCCGCCCGCGAGCAATTCATCGGCACGTGTGGCCGCTTGTATCACCGCGTCGTCGCCGTAGAGGTCGACAAGGCGCTGTGCTGATCGCCATATTTCGCGGTTATCCATGGAATTCGTATTAGCATATTCAACCGGCTGGTTGACGGTGTAAACTGAGCCAAGTACTTGATTGGCCAAGCATGATGGTACGCGCTTACATTCCAACTGAATATAATTCAGGTTGAACAGTGAGATCGTTGCCGCGTTTACGCGAGGCGGGACTGCCGGAGTGACCCACAATATCGACCATCTAAGAGGAGTGGTCGATTTCTGCTATTGGCTAGATTCGGCTGTCGCGTCCGATGGCATCGAAGTCTGTTTATGGCTCAGAACCGGTCGTGCGATCCTCGTCGATATTACCGACAACCCAATTCGGTAACAACGAGAAGCCGAGCGAACCTCAGATTATCGCGAACAAGCGAAGTTTCGACTAGCTCGTCAGGACGACCGCCTTCAGACGACAAGCGGAATTTCGGCGCAACCGAATTGTGGTGCCCACTCCCGGACTCGAACCGGGACGGTCCTTTCGGACCTACGGGTTTTAAGCCCGTTGCGTCTGCCAATTCCGCCAAGTGGGCATTTTTTGATTGCAAACCGTGATCATCGTTCGCGTACCGGTTTAGAAGACCCACCAGCCTTTTAAGTCTGTCGCGTCTACCAATTCCGCCACGCCCGCGATTGGCTGGCGACGGTAATGGTTCGCCTAATGGCGTGCAAGCCATGTTCTTCGCTCTCGAGGGCTGCAAAGGCGTTAAAATTGAACCCCAATTTCCCAACGAGGCTTGGATTCGGATCCACCTTCGACGCGTGCCGTAAAAGGCTCACAGGCGGCGAGTAGGTACGCGGCAGTCAAACCAAGCACGATTTGGTGGACCCTGCGCCTAAACTTCAAATGCACCAAAGGCTTGGCCTCCAGTAAGGTAAAAACCGTCAGCACCATGCTATAGACTAGTCAAATCAAAGGCGTTAACGCAGCGGCAATGGACCAAGACTGGACCTATTATTTTTACTTTGCCATCGGCGGCGCGATTCTGGCGCTGTTCGTAAGCCGACGCCGACGTGGTGGCAGCCAGGTCGCTATTGTCTGTGCGATTATGGCCGTCCTCGTCCTGCTGTTCCTGCTATCACGTCAAATGACCTAGGACGCGCATCAGCCTCGTGTTACCCATGCCCGGTCAAGGTACCGTGTCGCCCCGACACGGCTTACCGCAACGTGCGCCTGATAGCCTTCTGCCGGGTCCGACGAATAGGTTTCCGTTGTCGCTTCCGGCGGCTGCGTATCGTTCTCGGCCAGGGCCTCAAGCAACACGCGTCCCTCGACCGACTCCGGCGCCGGGATATCAAGAAGATGAAGAACCGTCGGCAGAATATCGATAATACCGGAAGGCCGCTCGACGACCTGCCCTGCTGCGAAGGCGCTGCCGCCGAGCGCCAGCCAGTTGTGAAGTTCCTTGGGGTTCATGCCGCCGTGCAGACCACCACCGACCGGATAGGTACTGTTCTGCAAAGACGAGCCCGCTAGACCATGCTCGTTCACCGCATCGTCGCTGGTGACGACGAAACCGATGTCGGGCGCACGGCGATGGGCGATACCGATCTGATCGTGCGACAACGTCGCGCCTCCATCACGTGTAAATACAGGACCGCACCAAGGCTGTGCCTGTAGCCAGCCGACCATGCGCGCGATCAAATCAGGGTCGGAATTCCGGACGTAAAGACCACCGGCGCTGGCCAGCGAAAGAACCGCATCCTGGTCCCCGCCCACCGTATCGCCGACCGAGAAACCGGCCTCCGTCAGCTTTTGCGCAACGTTCAGGGCGCCGCTCGTTACCGTAATCTGTCCATGATCGGACAAAGTTACGATTTGCAGCGTTTCTTTGAGGCCTTCCGCCTCGCGCCAGGCGAGGATACGGCCGAACTCGGCGTCGACCGCTCTGATTGCCGCCAGATTGTCCGGGGTACCGATGCCTTTGTAGTGATAGCTGTTGTCCGGTTCGCAATACCAGAGGATCGTTACCGCGGGCGCTTGTTCCGGCTCGATATATTTCAGATAGATGTCCGTAGTATAGGTCAGCCATTCGATCGACGGGATGCGATGTTTCGGGATCGGCCCGACACGCTCAATCGCCGCTGCAATACGGTCGGCCGGGACCGAGGCATCCGGGCGCATCAGCGCCAGACGAAAGGCGCCCTGCCCTTCTGCCTTGTGGTTCAGAATGCGGCAGCCACCAGGTGTGCCGGCGCTGACCACCGCAAGATCAAGGCCCGCCTCCGCCAAAATTTCGGACAAGACCGGCGTATCCACCAGACGGCCGTTGAGCCGCTTGTCCCCCGCCGACAGCGCCGTTTCGTCGCCTGTATTGAATAGCGCGTCCGGCGAGGCGACAAGATCCATGAACTGATTGCCGACGATGCCATGCCGGGACGGCGACGCGCCGGTCACAAGCGCGGTCTGGTTGACCCGTGTTTCCGTCGGATAGGTCGAACGGTTGTTGGCGAAACGGACACCCGACGCCGCGAACCGCGTCAGGTTCGGCATCAGTTCGGGCGTCACCATATCGGGACGCAAGGCGTCGAAGGAAACGATCAACACTCGGCGTTCAGGCATCCGACATATCCTGGAATTCCGGCTCGCCGCCAAGCGATCGCATCAATTCCGCGACCGCTTCCACCGCCTCGTCAAGCAGCGCCTCATCAGTGTGCCGCAGCACGATCGTCGTGCCGAACCGGTTGCCGGCCTTGTAGAAAGGATAGCTGCCGATATCCAGCGCTGCGTATTTTTCCTGCAGTTCGCCAAGCCCCTTTGCCATATTCCCTTCGCCGATGTAACTGGCAACGGCGCGCGACAGCGTCGTCTTGCCGCCAATCAGTTCAGGTTTGAGCCCTTCAAGCATCGCCTGCATGACCATCGGCACGCCCGCCATCACATAAACGTTCTCAACCCGGAACCCCGGCGCGGTCGATATCGGGTTCTTCACCAGCGCCGCGCCTTCCGGTGTGTTCGCCATCCGCAAGCGCGATTCATTCAGTTCGCGTCCCGTCCGCGCATAATGCGCTTCGAGCAGCGCCTGTGCCTCCCGGTTGCGGATCAAAGGCAGATCAAACGCCTTGGCGACGCATTCGGCGGTTATGTCATCGTGAGTGGGCCCAATGCCGCCTGTCGTAAAGACATAGTCATAGGCTGCGCGCAGCTCATTTACGGCGGCCACGATCATAGCCTCAACATCTGGAATAACCCGCGCCTCGGACAGGATAACCCCGACCCCGTTCAATTCCTTGGCAAGGTGTTGCAAATTCGCGTCCTGGGTACGGCCCGACAGAATCTCGTTGCCGATGATGATCAGGGCTGCGCGAACTTTTTTCTCTTCGCTCATTGGACTATGCGCCTGCTAGTAAGCTGCCGGTCTGGCAGTTAAGGCATCGATAATAGTCCAGCCACGCGGCGCGGCGCAAAGAGATCAGCCGAACGACTTCTTGATTACGTCCGTAATCGTAACGCCGAGCTTGTCGTCAACCGTCACTATTTCACCATAGGCGATGAGTTGCTGATTGACTTGTAATTCAACGGGATCTGAGGTCCGCTGATCGAGCTCGATAATCGCGCCTCGACCGATTTTCAGTAATTGGCTGACCAGCATTGTCGCCTGCCCGAGGACTGCATAGAGCTCCACCTCGACATCGCTGATCGCGCCTTCACGTTCCTCTGCCGGTTCCGCGCCTTCGTCTGCGTCGTCGTCCGCCATCGGTTTCTCCTTGTTTTTCCGACATTAATGCGATTCGGAACATCGTCAAACTGGCGATGCAAAAATAGCGCCAACTGTGTGTTGCCGCCAACTAAACGAGACCATAGATTGCGCACATGGAATTCTCCGGCCCCCTTGTCCGCGGCACGCTTGTGCAACGTTATAAACGGTTCCTTGCCGACGTGACATTGGACAGCGGTGAGACGATAACGGCGCATTGCGCCAATCCAGGATCGATGATCGGGCTGCAAACCCCAGGTTCGGAGGTCTGGCTGTCTCCAAACCAGAACCCGAAAGCGAAATTGGACTGGCGATGGGAGCTGATCCGCGTCGATGGACATCTGGTCGGGGTCAGTACATCGCACCCAAACGGAATCGTGTCCGCGGCCATCGAAAACGGCAAGATCGCTGAACTCGAAGGTTATGAGACGCAACGCCGCGAAGTGCCGTACGGACGCAACAGCCGGATTGACGTTCTCCTCGAAAGCAAGGATCGCCCTCCCTGTTATGTCGAGGTGAAGAACGTCAATCTGAGGCGCCCCAATGGTACCTACCCGAGCGCCGCCGAGTTTCCCGACGCGGTCACAAAGCGCGGTGCCAAGCATCTCGTTGAAATGACGGATATGGTTAACGCCGGATGCCGGGCTGTCATGTTTTACCTTGTCCAGAGAGACGATTGCGACCATTTCAGAATAGCGGCGGATATCGATCCGCATTATGCGGAGGCCTTTGCGCTGTCCCGATCGAACCGGGTGGAAGCGATATGCTATACTTGCCGGATGTCGCTTGATGGAATAGAGCTCGACGCTCCGTTGCGGATGATAGTGGATTGATAGCGTCGCTGGCGTGCGACGCGATAAAGGGAATGCAAATGAACGACTTACAGGCATTGCGCGCCTACGAACCGGATCGCGCAAGTATCGCATTGCATGGGCCGGAAGATTTTGCAGCAATGCGCGTGGCCGGACGATTGGCCGCGGAAGTCCTTGATTTCATTACGCCCCATGTCACCCCGGGTGTCTCGACCGGTGCGCTCGACACGCTATGTCATGAATTTATTCTCGACCACGATGCAATCCCCGCACCGCTGAACTATCGCGGCTTCCCAAAGTCGATCTGCACCAGCGTCAACCACGTTGTCTGTCACGGCATTCCGAACGATGCAAAAAAGCTGTCGAACGGCGACATCATCAATATCGACATCACTGTGATTGTCGATGGCTGGCATGGCGACACCAGTCGCATGTTTTTTGTCGGCGACAAGATCGCGGTGAAGTCACGGAAACTGGTCGATATTACATACCAGTCGATGATGCGGGGTATCGAGGTCGTCAAACCTGGCGCCACGCTCGGCGATATTGGGCACGCAATCCAGAGTTTTGCCGAATCGCACCGGTTTTCAGTGGTTCGTGACTTCTGCGGACACGGCATCGGCAGAATTTTCCATGCGCCGCCGAGCGTCGTGCATTATGGCACACCGGGCAGTGGCGTCTTGTTGAGAGAAGGCATGTTCTTCACCATCGAACCGATGATCAATGCGGGGCGATACGACGTTAAAATTCTCCAGGACGGCTGGACGGCCGTCACCAAAGACCGATCCCTATCGGCGCAGTTCGAGCATACGATCGGTGTGACCGCTGAAGGTTACGAGATATTCACGTTATCCCCAAAAGGGCTGCACACGCCTCCCTACAGCTGAAACCTACTCGGTAACCAAGCCTAACCGGATCTCAAGCGCACCGCAGAGCATCTGTCCAAGCGTAATGTGCATCTCCTGGATGCGTGCGCTCGCTTGATCGGGAACGATGATAATCGGATCGGCAAGAGCCACCATGTCGCCGCCATCCCGTCCCCCTAATGCCGTCGCAATAACCCCCATGCGCCTCGCTTCCTTCAGACCCGCGATAACGTTGGAGCTACGGCCCGAAGTCGAAATCGCCACAGCGACGTCTCCCGGCTTGCAGAGGGCCGTTATTTGACGCGCAAACAGCTGCTCAAAACCAAGGTCGTTGCCTGCCGCGGTAAGAGCTGAACTGTCGGTCGTCAAAGCCATCGCTGCAATCGGTGGTCGGTCCTTGATGTACCGGATTGCCAGCTCCGTTGCGAGGTGCTGCGCGTCGCCGGCGCTACCGCCATTGCCGAAGAACACGATTTTATTGCCGTGCTCGATCGCGGTCGTCCAAACGTCCAGCATGCGCACGAACGGATCCGCCAACGTCGTCCGTACCGCGTTAAGCACGTCCGCGTGCGCCGCAAGTTCCTTCTCGAAATATGCCTTCGGATCGATCACGCCGAATTCCTCCGCTGCGCCTGCCCTTCGGCGAAAGCTGCCCGGTCCGCGGCGACCATTTCCCGGACCAGCGTCTCGAAATCGGTCGTGGCCTGCCAACCTAATACGTCCGCTGCCTTGCTAGGGTCACCGATCAGGCAGTCGACTTCCGTTGGGCGGAAATAGCGCGGATCGACCTGCACACGAACGGTCCCGGTCTTGGCGTCGATCCCTGTCTCGTCGACACCTTTCCCCTGCCAGCTGATATCGACACCGATTTGTTCGAAGGCGATCTCCACGAACTCGCGCACAGTGTGCGATTCACCCGTCGCGAGGACAAAGTCATCCGGCGTGTCGTGCTGGACGATCCGCCACATCCCTTCGACGTAGTCGCGGGCATGGCCCCAGTCGCGCCTGGCATCAAGGTTGCCGAGATAAAGCTTATCCTGGACGCCAGCCTCAATGGCCGCGACCGCGCGTGTGATCTTGCGCGTCACGAACGTTTCCCCGCGCACCGGCCCCTCATGATTGAAAAGGATTCCGTTGGAGGCGTGAAACCCATAGGCTTCCCGATAGTTCACCGTGATCCAATAGGCGTAAAGCTTCGCCGCGCCATACGGGCTGCGGGGCAGAAAAGGCGTTGCCTCGTTCTGCGGCGCCGGCGCGTTGCCGAAAAGCTCCGAGGTGGACGCTTGATAGAACCGCACGCGGTCTCCGAGGTCCAGAATCCGAATTGCCTCAAGCAGACGCAGCGGCCCAAGTCCATCCGAATTGGCGGTATATTCGGGCGTTTCGAAGCTGACCTGCACATGGCTCTGGGCCGCGAGGTTATAGATTTCGTCAGGCTGGACCTGTTGCACGATCCGGATCAGGTTGGTCGCATCCGTCATGTCACCGTAGTGCAGGAAAAACCGGACCCCCGCTTCGTGTGGATCCTCGTACATGTGCTCGATACGCTCAGTATTGAACGAAGACGAGCGGCGTTTGATGCCGTGGACCGTATAGCCTTTGGAAAGAAGCAATTCGGTCAGACTAGCGCCGTCCTGCCCAGTTACGCCCGTAATCAGTGCTACTTTATCCGTCATCGCGCGAATGTCTTATGCAACGGGACGGGTGTCAACGTCATTGGTGGAGACCAATCCCAGATCCGTTTTACCGCCGGCAAGAAAGCGCCGCGGCGCATAGCCGAGGTCGTTTGCCGCTGGGCGATTGTCGCAAACAAGGTCTCGCCGCATCCGACGAACCATTTCGCCGGTTACTTCCGGTCGATTTAACAGTATTCCCGCTGCCGCTGCCGCGTGCTCAAGGAAAGGCAACGGTAGGAAAAGGCGCGGCAGCCCAAGCGTGTCGAATATGCGGCCAATCATCTCGCGATAAGGTAGCGTCTCGCCGCCCCCGACGTCATATCGCCGCCCCACCGCGGACGGCATTGACAAGGCGCTCAACGCTGCATCGGCAAGATCGTCCGCATGCACCGGCTGTCTGAGCCCTTCCGCACCAAACGCAATCGGATAGCATCGAAAGCGTCGAATGAAACGCGCGGCGCGGCTAATGTTCCGATCAATACCCATGCCGTAGACCAATGTTGGCCGCAAAACAGTCCATTCGATGCCAAGCGCATCGCATCGTTGGGCAATATCCGCTTCAGCCGCGAGCATACGCTGAACCAGATCGCGCTCGCCCGAGTTCGAGGACTCCTGCTTCACATATATCGAAGTAGAACTGAAGCACACAATTCGGCGGACGCCCTTGTCGTAAAGCGCCTCAATGTGCGGCGGTAAAAGCCAAATTCCAGCGATGTGAACGACAGACGATAAGATGTGGGGAATTGAAATGCTTTGCTGCGCCAAGTCACACTCAATGAATTGCGCGCCACTGTGCGCCATCCCATCCAACCGTCGCCGCCCAACCGCCACAACCGCCCTTCTCTCGACATCGAGCCGACGCAACACGCACCGGCCAATTTGGCTGCTGGCACCGGTCAACAATATAGCCTGCCGCCCGTCCCCTTCCGGCAATTTTCCGTTTTTGCCCATTTCGACCGGCAAGATAACAGCTTCCTTCGCAACGGATTCGTTCATGTAATAGGCCACGGCGCTTGGTTTTCGAGAATGCCGTTGATGCCAGCGAGGCAATAAACCGATGCGGTCGGATGGGCAAGCATTTCACATGGAATATAAAGCCCAATAGCGGTATAGAATATCGGTACAAATAACGCCGCTGTATGAATTAGGGCCTCAGTTTTGTCGATTGATAATGACACAGCGGCCATCTGTTCGTCCGCCATAGCACGTGTGCGATTAGTAGGCTCCCCAATCTGCCTCCTCGCCAAATTGCTACTGTTTTGTGTCATGGCGTGCATTGTTGGTAGCTGCAGTGCGTTTCGCGATTTGCGAAGCGGTGCGGAACGTGCCGAAGACTTGATGGAAGCCAGCGGATGGGCTGTGCAAAGGTTCGAAACCAACCAATTTTCAGTGCTTGGATATGTTCCTTCGACGATAAGCGAAAACGACAGGCTGGCCGTTTATATCGAAGGTGACGGTGCGTCATGGATAACGCCTATTACGCCGCCGCGCGATCCAACACCGAACGAACCGTTAATGCTGCGACTGGCCCTTCAGGACCCAACGCCCAATCGTCTCTATCTTGGCCGCCCCTGCCAGTACCTTTCCCGTGAAGCACTTGCCGCCTGCGACCCCATTTACTGGACATCACACCGCTATGCTCCTGAAGTTGTTAAATCTCTCAATGAGGCCATTGAACAACGAAAACGGGTGACAGGTGCTAAAAATATTGCCCTATTCGGCTACTCAGGAAGCGGCGGCCTCGCGATACTTATCGCGTCCAAACGGCAGGATGTTCGGTTAATTGTCACAATAGCTGGAAATCTGGATCACGCAGCTTGGACAAAGGTCAACCATGATGCGGCATTACAGGGTTCGCTGAACGCCGCGGATATAGCAAATGCAGTCGCCGCAATTCCACAGTTCCATTTTGTTGGCCTTCGAGACAAAATTGTGCCACCAGCAATCGTAAAGTCCTATGTAAATCAAATCGTTGACAAATCGCGCATATCCATAATAACAATCGCCGATATCGACCATACATGCTGCTGGGTCGACCGATGGCCAGCGTTAATATGCGGGGTTCACAGAGATCACTGCAGATTTTTGAACCACTGATCGAGAGCGTCTTCTCCGGCCCTCTGACACTTACCATAGTTCGATCAATTGCTTAATTCTATTAGGGTCAGGTGAAAGTAGGTCCATGTCCCCTCGTGGCAGCCCCCCTTGAAGCCCCGCCAACAAACAAAAAGAGGAAAAATTAAGAGAATCGCCTAAAATACAATAGTCCTAGAGCTAGGTATGTCAGCCAATCTCTATTTTTGCTTCAAATACTAATCTATTTCTCATGGATAGAAATAAAATATAAATCCACAATAATGAATTTAGAATTTACAGAAAATATGACTAAATTTTTTATTTTTACAGTATTGAATATTTTTCATAACATAAAATAAATAAAAATAGTGCCGGGTACACTGCCATGCTGTTTAATTCTTACGTTTTTATTTTACTTTTCCTACCAATAACTTTCTTAGTTTACCATTCATTACGGAAACTTAGTACCAATGATGCTTCGATTAAATTTTTAGTACTTGCATCAATATTCTTCTATGGCTGGTGGAACTACCGATACGTAGCACTCATCATCGCTTCGATATTGCTTAACTTCGTTCTTGGGCTCGCGATATCAAAGAAAGAAAATGCTTCAATACGAAAAAGCTTTCTCGCTCTTGGCATCACACTGAATTTGGCTGCATTAGGTTATTTTAAGTATTTCAACTTTTTTGTTGAAAACTGGAACACATTAATTGGAACAGAAGCTCCCCTGTTCTCTATCGCCCTGCCTCTCGCGATTTCCTTTTTTACGTTCCAGCAAATTGCCTACTTGTGCGATGTCTATACCGGAAGCGCAAAAGAGTATCGCTTCACTCATTACTGTCTGTTTGTCACTTTTTTCCCCCAACTAATCGCGGGGCCTATCGTTCATCATCGGGAGATGCTACCACAATTCTCTCAAAGCACCCGATTCTCAAAACTTCTACCATCAATCACGATGGGGATAGCAATATTTTCAATTGGTTTGATAAAAAAATCTGTCCTCGCTGATGGTATCGCTGCCTATTCAACTCCGCTGTTCAATGCAGCTCTTGCAGGCGAAGTAATCACATTCTTCGATGGTTGGTTTGCCGCGCTGTCTTATACGTTGCAGCTGTACTTCGATTTTTCTGGTTACTCTGATATGGCAATTGGCGCGGCGCTACTATTCGGTATTCGTCTTCCGCTGAATTTCAATTCACCCTATAGGTCTTTAAGCATAATAGAGTTTTGGCGACGATGGCATATCACGTTGTCGCGTTTTCTTAGGGATTACCTCTATATTCCGATCGGTGGTAATCGCGGCGGCTCCAGCCGGCGTTATGCGAACTTAATCACAACGATGCTCCTCGGTGGTCTATGGCACGGCGCAGGTTGGACATTCGTTGCCTGGGGCTTATTGCATGGTCTCTATCTAATCATAAACCATGGCTGGCGGAATTTGCTTCGCTATTTAGGAATACATCAGAAATCATCAACATTGACACGACTTATATCTTGGACCGTTACGTTCTTTGCTGTGGTCGTGGGATGGGTTTTCTTCAGGGCGGAGACCTTTGATGCGGCACTGATAATCATTTCCGGAATGTTTGGACTTAATGGAATTGTCCTGCCAGAAGCCTTTAAAACCAACGTTGTTACAGTAAACTTCATTTATGATTTAGCAGGTGTCAATTTCGGCTTTGGCGGTGGTACAAAATTCGTGTTGAATGTGGCATGGATTTCAACTTTGCTATTTATCGCCGTATTCTTTCCTAATACTCAACAAATTATGCGATACCGCCCCCCAGCGCCAGATGACCGATATAGCCCGCGCCAAAAAATAGACGAAGTACTATTTTCTTCACTTTGGAAAAAAAACTACTGGAAGGTATCAAGTGCTTGGTCAATTTTAATCGGACTTTTAACCGCTATCGGAATATTATCTTTAACCTCAATTTCCGAATTTCTCTATTTCCAGTTCTAAAACTGCCATGCAAATTAGATACCTAAAAATATGGATAGCCAGCAGCATTCTCTTTCTCTTATTTTTCGCTTTGATAAACTTTTCCATGGATCCTTACTTAATATTCGGTTCGAAACGTATCGCCGGAATAAACGCCATTAAGGCTACTTACGAAAGGAGAGAGAGAACCGTAAAAGCACATATTTTCCGAAGGTTGCATCCAACCACAATAATACTGGGAAACTCTCGCTCACAGCGTGGCTTCGACCCGAGTTCAAAGTACTGGCCGAAATCCTTTCGACCCGTTGTGAACGCCTCTCTGCCTGGTGGCACCATCTACGAAATTTTTCGATATGCGCAGCATGCTCAGTCCAGCACAAATTTAAAGAATATTTTTATAACGCTCGAATTTGAAGAGTTTCTCCAATTTTCCAATCCGAAATCTGATGCCCGGTATCAAAAGCGGTATAGAGCAATGAACAAGCGCCTCTCACTTCATGAGGACGGTTCGAAGAACGATTCGGGTACGATCGAACTTATAAAGGATTACGGACGCTCCCTCTTTTCTTTAGATGCCGTGACAGATTCTGTAATTACAGTAGCAAGTCAAGATCTGCCCCTTTCCGTGAACATCACCGACCTGGGGTTTAATCCATTAAGGGAAGAAAGAGCAAAAATTTTATCGAAAGGCCAGTTTTATTGGTTTCGTCGCAACCTACCAATTATCACCGCGAATTTGAAAGGGCGGTCCCGGAATGTACTAAAAAATATCGACTTCCAAAACACTGAAGCAGGCTACTATTTTGAGAAACTATTAGACCTCATATCCCAACATCGCCTCAACGCTTATTTTGTTATTCCACCATACCATTCAAAATATCTACTTATCATTGACGATTTAGGCCTATCAGAATCATTTTTCGAATGGCAAGCTTACGTAACACGGAGAATTAATGAGCGAAAGCTGCAGAATCAAATCTCCTTATGGAATTTTAGTGGATTCCATCAATTTAATGATGAACCAATTCCGGCCGCTCACGACAGGAAAACGATGATGAAGTGGCATGTCGAACCGGGACACTTTAGAGGTGCACTTGGCGAAAAGGTTATACAGAGAATTTTTACAAAGGAAGTTTCAGATTTTGGAATGCTACTTAAGAAGGAAACAGTTAGACTTCAAATTCAAACTCAACGAAAAGCATTGTACGATTATAGTAATTAAATAGGTAACAGAAAAATATTACTAGTGAGGCGAGAATTTGTCATTTATGAGGAATTTAAAATATTTAATCGAGCGAAATTTAGGAAATTCTGTAGCTCTCGATATTGAGGATGAATATCTTGTGTAGACGTGTCATTTATTGCTGAACAGCTAAAACCTATTAATTGTAGTTCTATTTTCCAAACTTTTTACCGCGATACTTTTTAGCAGTTCCAATATTGCAATAAGCGTAAAAACCATATCATAGTACGCGACACTCAATGCCATGCCACCTATACCGTAGCCCACCATACTTACTTGGAGCATGGCAGCCAGATTTTTAGCCCACTCGAGTTCAGGTGCTTCCCTACTTATACGGATAACAATTTGGGCATTTCGCCAAGCAACCATCAGCAATAGCAAAAATAGAATGAGACCGATAAAACCCAAATCGCCCAATACCTGGAAGTATATACTGTGCGCAGCTCGGGCTATTGTAGGATCACCAGACCCTCGATATACTTGGTAAACTCTGGGGGCCTGAATTGAGGAAAAACCTCCTCCATAGAATGGCCTATCAAGTGCGAGGTTAAAGCTTGTCTCCTACGCACGGAGGCGATTTTGAAACGAACTATCGTTCTCCGAAGCCCCCTCAATTGAACTCATTCGTGCCGTCCATCTGTCTGGCATAAACTGTACTGCCGGTATAACGACCACTATGGCAAAAACAATAATAATAAATCGTTTATTGCTCGTGAGCGTCCGGTAAAGCAGCCCTGCCTATGATGACGTTGGACTGTTACGCTCAGGTTTGAGCGTAACGCCAGGGGAGCAGTTCGTCGATCCGATTGATTTTATGGTCGGCGATACAGGCTAGCG
>WLWI01000719.1_pt1 | contig 29755 bp, 25 predicted proteins | sample 6701501 | NCBI WGS metagenome assembly WLWI01 (sample SAMN12718690, study PRJNA515312) | sponge metagenome | isolation source: marine sponge | host: Mycale hentscheli | place: New Zealand: South Island, Marlborough, Capsize Point | collected 2014-11-01 | reverse complement strand
TGTGCCGTTTCGATATAGGTAACTTTCTCGGCTTCACTCAGTCCCATGGGCGATTCTCCTGGTTGGGGGAACCCAAGATAACCCAACCGCCCCTATGGAACGACTTTTTTATTGGAAACGCCTAAGACCTGGGCCGTTAGGCGCCATTCGTAGTGGTGCATCCCTGCCCCACGGCGTGCCTGCACCTGGACCCCGGCGGGCAGCACCTCGATCTTGATGCCCCTGTCGTAACGCGCCACCGGATCCCTGCCCCACAGGACGTACTGAACCGGTGCCCCGTCATCCTGGTGGGGGCTAGCCAAAAAGACCTCGCAGCCATCCCGGCTATTCCACACCTCCCCCGCCACCGAATCGACCCGCACCGTTTCATCTCGCACTTCTACGGCAATATATAAAGCCTCCTCTGTCGCTTCGTAGCCAATACTGAACCAGGCCTGGTCCGCACTTGTATCGGCCGCTGTCTCTCCAGCCCCGCGCCAGTGGGAGGGGAAGGGCGCCGATCGATCAATGGCGTAGCGGACCCGGTTTACAGGCCAATCGGACAGGTCGCCGTCCACAACGATATCGCTGAAGGACTGGGCCAGGGCCAGGCGGCCGTTGTGGCCCTGGGCAGAACTGGCCAACCCCAACCACACCAGAACAGCAAGAAAGGCTAGAGCCCGGACGGAGAGGCCGGCCGGCAGATAATTTGCGGAATGGTGGGAGCGGGCAGCAAATTCGGCGTGGCTTAAAGCCGCAACAAAAGATCGGCCAGACTCGTTTGCCAGGATCCAGGCACCGCCGACGGTTACCCGCCGACTGGAGCGCCGGAAACCGGCCCAGCGACCAACGGCTACCCCGCCCAAGCGGAGTAGCCGTCCGTTGCTCAATTGCGCCGTCTTTTGATCGGGGTAATTCCTACTTAATGGCAAGCGGCGATCCCATCGAGCCTGTAGCTCCGACAATCGGCGACGGATTGAAGATATAGGCAAAGACGTAAACCTCATCGTCGGCCAACTGCTTGAGAGCCAGATTTTCCTGATTTACAATACCGTGGCGGGCCTGTAAATAGGTGTGGACGCAGAAGCCGCAGGCCGGTTCGCCCGGATAGGGTACCGGGTCGGTCCCCGGCCAGGTATCGCCGCCGGTGACGCCGACCTGCACTGTTTCGGCCAACCAACGCGCCACTTCCATATCGACCCCGGGGCATCCTTCGTTAAATTTGTCAGGATCGGCCCAGTGCCGCTCCCAACCGTAGCGGAAAAGGACCGCATCGCCGGCCTTAAACTGAAAATTGGCCATACCCTGACGTTCGAGGGCCGCCCGCACATCGGCCATAGTAGCGGCCTGGCCGGCTTCCATATCGCCGAGCACGCCGACCAGATCAATCAAGATACCGCGGGCGACGATGGGATGGAGCTTCTCAACCCCCAGTTTCATCAATCCGTAGGCCGAACCTATTTCCGTATTGGTGAAACCGTTGTACCAGCGCATATGGTTGCGATCGCCATCGACACCTATTTGCACCCCGATATGCCCCAGCCCGTCGAATTGGGTGCCCACCTGACCAATTTCAGTGGCGAGAAAATCGTCGTGGTAAACCAGCTTATTGGCTCCAAAGGGGCCGCCCGAAGGCGTCCCTGGAATACGCAGTGAAAACTTGCGCTGGCCGAACAACGGCATCTCCGAACTGTAGGGTTGTCCCAGGCTATAGACCTGCCCTGCCTTTACCTGCGCCATGGCGCGCATGGTAACTTCCGGCTTGGTGTACCAATTGGTCGAACCGGCTTCATCCCCTTCACCCCACAATGGGTTGGGCCACCACTTGCTTCCCAATGGGGTCTCCATCACCTCGCCGTCGACCCAGGGTTTACCTGCGCAACCCTTCCAGTCTTGCGCCGAACATTCGGCCCAGACCCGGTCGTATCCAGTCCATGCCCCGATCAGGCAGACTACAGCCGTATAGATGAGGACTTTCTTCATAATCCCCTCCTCGATAGATATGTATAAGAGGCCGTTCGAAGCGCCATCACGACTATTGTCGCGGCCTTGGCATAAGACCGGCCGACCAATGCGACGCCCGCTAGTAAAAGCAGCGGTATTATACAGCATCGCCCATTGGCTCACAAGTTGGACGGGTTACGACCAAAGCCGGGCTAAATTTTTCAACGACTGACGCAACCCTTCCATCAAGCGTTCGGGGTCGAGCCCTTCCTTCTCAATTACGCGGGTCGTCTGGCTGCGCAATTCCTCGCTCTCCTGCCGAGTCAACTCTTTGGCGGTGAGGACTACAACGGGCAAATCGTTCCAAACCGGATTGCCCCGCAGAGAGCGCAGCATTTCAAAACCATCGACCACAGGCATCATTAGATCCAATAGCACCAGATCGGGCCGCTGCCGACCCATAGCGGCCAGCCCCTCTTCGCCGTTGCCGGCGCTGCGCACCTGCCAACCTTCCTCCTCTAGTAGCTGGCGCAGTAAATCGACGACGAGAGGATCGTCGTCGACCACCAGCACCTGGCGATCCTGTCCGGCAAAACGCTGCAAAACGCTCACCAACGCGTCCTTATCAACCGGTTTGACCAGATATTCGTCGGCCCCTAGCCGGTAACCCATTTCCCGATTGTCGACGATCGAGAGAATGATGAGGGGAATGGCGCGGGTTTGGGGATCACTTTTGAGGCGGGCCATCATTTCCCAGCCATCAATGCCGGGCATCATGATATCCATCGTAATGGCGTAAGGGTCTAATTCGCGCGCCTTGGCAAGACCCTCCATTGCGCTGGAAGCCCCTACTACCCGGTACCCTTCCTCGGTTAGTTCCTGAGTGATAAGCGACAATACATTAGGATCGTCGTCAATGGCCAACACAAGCCGTCTGGACGAACCCAACGGGTCTGCTACCTCCTCGAGCGGGGCTTCTTCTGCCGAGGCAGCCGGGAAATAGCGCAGGGGCAGTTCGAGAATAAATATCGAGCCTTCGCCGAGCTGGCTCTCCACCCGAATATCGCTGCCCAGCAGATGGGCCAGCTTCTTGGATATCGACAGCCCCAACCCGGTACCCCCGTAGCGCCGGGTAGTCGAACCGTCGACCTGACGGAACTCGTCGAAAATATACTCCAGCGATTCGGGCGGCATGCCAATACCCGTATCGGCCACCTGCACTTCGACAGCGTCGTCGCCGGCCCGCCGCAGGGACAGGGTAATGCTTCCCTCTTCGGTAAATTTGGCCGCATTGCCCAGCAGATTGGTCAGGATTTGACGCAACCGGGCTTCGTCCGAATAAATCAAATCGACACCGCGGTCAACGCGTTTTTGCAGGCGCACACCGCGCTTGACCAGGGGACGCACCGTACTCATGCAATTATCCATCAGGGTACGCAGAGAAAAGCGCGTCGGCTGGATCTCCAGATGCCCGGCCTCGATCTTCGACAGATCGAGGATATCGTTGATCAGGCTCATCAGGTATTCCGAACTCTGCAATACTTTGTCGAGATTGATTACCTGGCGATCGGGCAACAGGCCCCGGGCCTTGCGCCGGACAATCTTGGAAAAGCCAACGATGGCGTTCATCGGCGTACGCAATTCATGCGACATATTGGCCAAAAACTCGGATTTGAGCCGATTGGCCTCCTGAATTTGCTTATTGGCCTCTTCCAGAGCCTCATTCTGTGTTTCCAAACGCTGAAAATCGAGAAAACGGGCATAGGCGTACGACATCACCCGGGCAAAACCTTTGAGGATCTCTATTTCCTCGGCGGAGAATTCATCGACCTCGTTGCTGGTCATGGTCAGGGTACCATGACTGAAGGGCACATCCACCACCGTCTTGAGACCGACCTCTTCGCCGGGCCAGTGCAGCGCCTTCCAGAGGGCGATCAATTTCGGACTGACCGGCCGCATATAGGTCTGGCCCCGACGCCAATGTTCCACCACCGGCCGCACCAAAGGGTCGTCCAGGGATAGATGCTCCAAGGGCAGGGCCTCTTCCTGGTCGGCGGCGAACTGGCGAAATTCGTTGGCCTCTTCCTCAATGAAATTAATACTACACATGGTAAAATGGACGTCCAGGGCGCGCAATTCCCCCACGATATGGGCCACCACGCTCAATAGATCGGTGCCCTCCCGGGCCGACAGTACCTGGTTGCGCACGCGCTCGTACGCCGCTTCGCGCACCCGCTGGCGGACGCGCTCCTCGCGGGCCTGTAAATCGAGGAAACGCGTATAGCCCAACGAGACTACTTCGGCAAAGCGGCCGACGATCTCCACGTCGTCCTGGGAGAAAGCTTCGGCCTGGTCCCGGTTCCAACCCCGGTTCATGGCCAGAGTGCCATAGGTATAGGGCACATCCACCACCCATACCTTGGACGCTGGATCGAGTTCCGCCCGACTTTGCGCCCAGGCCCGCTTGTGGGTCTGGTCAAAGGGCCGCAGCCATACCTGTCCATCGCGCCAACGCCTTTTCAACCCTTCGCTGAAAGCCCGCGGATTGCGATCGACCTCCACCTGGCCCCCGAGCTCAACAGGGGCAACCCAATGGGTCCCGTAGCCGCTGGTGTTCTCGTCGAGGATATTAATGCCCAGATAGTCGAAATCGACCCCCATGCCGCACAATTCGTCGCGCATGACGGCGACGACTTTGCGCACATCTTCAGTGCGTTGCATAGACAACACGGCGACCCGCACGCGCTCCAGGGCCCGCTCTATGGTAATATCGCGGTTTTGTTGTTCCAGCCGCTCATTCTGCTCGCCGATGCGCTGGCTGGCTGTCTCCAGATCGCCGGTGCGCTGCTGCACCCTGTCTTCCAATTCTTCGGTCAGTCGCCGCAAATCGCCCAGCGTCGTCTTGAGACTGCGGGCCATGCGGTTAAAGGCCTGGGCCAGGGTGCGGGTCTCGTCGTGGGTATCGACGCGAATCTGCTGGTCTAGATCGCCGGCGGCAATGGCCTCGGCCCCGGCGATAACCCGGCGGATAGAACGGGTCAGCCGCGCGATCAATACGGGGATGGATACCAGAGCCAGCAGGACAGCGGAAAAGGTGATGGCCAGATTGAGCAGGCCAGCCCGGCGCACCGGTTCGACCAGGACGGAAGGCCGGCTGACTATGCCGAAGGTCCAATCGAGTTCGTCGTCGTTTAGATAGGAGAATAGGCCCGTTTCCTTGGTCCCGTCGTACTTCACCGCGCCACTGGATTTACCTTTGACGTCGGCGTACACAGATACCAGATCCGGCAACCCCTGGGCTAGGGGTTGGCCAACAAGGGCGGGCTGTGGATGGAATAGAATTCGATCGCCGGTGCGCTCGACCAGGACCAGGTATTCGTTTTGATCGATGGAATAGGTGGGATACAGCCGCGGCGCCTGAAATAGGTACCGCGCTTCTATATCGGCCAATACCAGCCCCACCCGGTTGTGTTCGTCCGGATCGGTGATCCAGGCGCCAATGCGCAGTACCGCCCCCCGGTTAGCATTGTATTCATTGACCAGGAAAAGACCTTCGGCCGAACGGTAACGGCGCAGGATGGAGGCCGGCAAGACAGAATCGCCCCGGGTAAAATCATAGGCTATCCGGCGCCGGTTTGATCTTTGCCCGGAACGAGGATTGGACTCCCAGGGGCCCCCCGCCCCACCCCTGGCGTAACTAAACAGCAAACGACCCTCGTTGTCGAGGTAGAGAGCCTGGAGGAAAATCATTCGCGGGCCCCGGAAAAAACGACTCAAATAGGCTTTGAGTTTGTTTTCCATGGTCGTGGTAGCGGCCGGCCCTTCGGCCAAATAACGGCTATAGAAATCCAGGATCTCCTGATCGTGCGACAGTAATTCAACTTCGCTTTTGCGCGGTTCGACCTGGCTGCGCACATCGGCGGCCACCCGCTCGACCACGGCGGCGATCCGCTTTTCCACTTCTTTCTCGAATGAGGCCAGCGAATTGAAATAGGAAGCCAGGCCGACCCCGATCATGGGAACCACGGCTACAGCGCAAAAACAGATGAGCAGTTTGCCTCTGAGATTTAATCTCATTGACCCTATCTCTTCCCGCCAGATATCACGTAGACAGTGGACGCCAGCTCATCCGGCGTCCACTGTCCATTCCCTAAGTCCTACAAGAGTACAGCCTCACCCTGCTACAGGCAAGCCTTCTAAAGCGCTTAGATTCCCCTGGGCCCGGACGCCCGGCGCCGTCGAGCCGCCCGTGCATAGGGAGTCTCGACATTATAGCGCCGACACAGGCGACTGAAGCTCCTCAGGGCGATACCCAGGGCCCGACTGGCGTCGGTATTGCTGGCGTAGATACGAGCGACGCGTTCAATGCGATCCCTGCTAATAGCTTCCATGGTCTTCTCTCCTGTATATACCATATTTGTGCGCATGCCTCTAGGACATCAGTGCACCAGACTGGCGTTGTGGGAAAAGTGGGCTCCGTTCGACTCTTCAACTGCGGTCCAATAAGGCCTATCCACTCTGGTCCCAAAGAGTTCGGGTATATAAGCTGCCACAAGAAAAATCAGGCAGACCAGACCAATCACTAAAGCCTGAATCCAACCTATGTCCAGCAAAGGGTCTTTCCAGCGTGTCAAGGTTTTACTCTTCCCGCCAAAAGTTGCAATAATAGCGATGTAACAGCCGAATTATCGCAAGACCTGTGCCAGTTCTAAATAAAACTGGCCAAAAATAAAATTGGCCGGTTTAAACCTAAATAAAACATTATTTTAAATGAGATTCTTCAATTTTTAAAAAGGGAAAATAAAAAAGACCCCCTATCGGCCCAAGTGACAAAAAGTTGGACAGAAAAGGAGTCGAAAAATACTTAAGTATCTGTTTGTAAAAAAATTAACTACTTACTCCGGCGATGATACGGAAACGACAAAAAAAAATACACTTCCCCTATTAGCCGCTATGCCTCCTTGTTACTAAAGACGGTTTTCCAGACCAAGCCGCCAACTAGCCAGTCCTCACTCCTGCAAATGGGCATTATTGGGCAAGTAGACCTTGAAAGTGGTTCCCTGCCCCAATGCGCTCTCGACACCGATCCAACCTCCCAGTAAATCGACGGTCTTGTGCACAATGGCCAAGCCCAGCCCCGAGCCCTCTTGCACATTGCCCTGTCGCGGAACCTGGTGGAATTCTTCAAAAAGATGGGGTAATTCGTTGGCCGGAATCCCCTGACCGGTGTCGGCAAATTCCAATTCGACGCCATTGGGGACGGCTCGCAACCGCACCCCAATGCGCCCACTTTGGGTGAATTTCACCGCATTGCCCAGCAGATTCATCGCCACCCGCCGAATTAGGTCCTGGTCCGAATGAAAGGGCCCAGTATCCTCCAGGTCGAGATAGAGTTGCACGGCCGGGGCCAACAGGGGCTCTACCGCGGCGGCGCATTCCCGCATGAGCAAACCGATATTGACAGCGACGATCTGGCGCTCGGTGCGACCGGCTTCAATGCGCGACAAATCGAGGATATCATTGATTAAAACCAGCAAATTGTCGGCACTGAGTTGGATATTTTTCAGATTGCGCTGCTGGCGCTCATCCAATAAGTCCCGGGTCCGACGCTGCAATATGCGGGTATAGCCGATAATGGCATTCATGGGGGTGCGTAAATCGTGCGACATGCGCGCCAAGAACGCCGATTTGTGCTGAGTGGCCACCCGGATCTGTCGATTGGCTTCCTCAAGAGCCTGGTTCTGCTCTTCGAGGCGGCGAAAATCGAGGTAGCGCAGGTAACCCAGATCAAGTCCTTCGGTAAAATCCCGCAGGACATCGGCGTATTGGGAGGCCAGGGTCGGGGCCCGGACGCCAATAATACCATAGGTGAAAGGAACGCAGGTGCAGTACATATTGGTGGTCGTAAAGGGCAGGGGCCGGGAAAATCCGAAACGCTCCACTACATCCTGCCGCAGTTGTTCCACTTCCTCGGCGGCCGGGCTCCAGGCAGCGACCTGGTCCTCCCCCAGACGGCGCACCATCATATCCTGGTCGGGCGCTAAAACGCGCACCCCCACAGCCAAATCCGGATCCATTTCGACAAAGTCAGACGACGTCCAGGTCAAACCATTCTTGCGCGGATTCTCCAGGGCAAAATAATCAATGGCCCGATTCGCCTGTTTTTCAATAAAGACAATAGCGCAGACGGTGGGCTCCATACCCAGACGATCCATTTCGCGCCATATCACCGCCACTAGCCGACGCAAATCCTGGGTCGAGCGCATCGACAGGGCGGCGGCACGCACTTGCTGGGCCGCCCCTTCCTGCACCAGGCGCTCATTGTGCCCCTGGACCGTGCGCGTAGCCGTTTCCAGCTCGGCGGTGCGCCGCTGCACCCGGTCCTCCAATTCCTCGGTCAAATCCTGCAAATCGCCCAACGTCGTCTTGAGACTACGGGCCATATGGTTAAAGGCCCGGGCTAGGGTGCGGGTCTCTTCGTCGTGGGTGCGGACTTCGATAACCTGGTCAAGATCGCCGGCGGCAATGGCCTGGGCACCGCGGGCAACCCCTTGGATGGAAGCGGTCATGCGGGAGATCACGATGGGGATGAAGAGAATGATAAGCAATACCGAAGCCAGGGTGATGGCCAAATTGTAGAGCCCGGCCCGCCGCACCAGCCCGGTGAACATAGAGGGTCGATCCAACAGACCCAGGGTCCAGTCCACTTGCTCGAATGGGCTAAAGGCGATAAGCCATTCCCCATCCCGATTGGCAAAGCGGCCCCATTCTTCCTCTTCTGCCATGGCCTCCTCGTAAGCGGCGGCCAAGGCCGGCATCGCCTGCCTGAGAGCCGATCCGGCCCGCCCCCCCTGGGCCCGGTACAATAGGCGCCCTTGCTCGTCGACCAGGACGATATTGCGGCTGGCATCCACTTTGGCATCGGCGCGGGCGGCCTGAAGCAGGCGTTCGACCGCCAAATCGGCAATGAGCAGGCCCTGTTTGGCGCCCGCCGAATTCTCTACCCAGCACCCCAGGCGCACCAGGGGTCCATAAACAGGACTATAGAGACCGACCACCGCACTATGTCCGTCCAATTGATCTAAATCCAACTCAATCGCCGCCTCCGCCTCCCCATACCGCCAGACCTGCCGGCCCTGCAAATCGACGCATAATAGACGGATAATGACCTGCTGGCCGTCTCCCCTTAAACGCTCAAATAAAGCCTGGACTGGCCCCTCCATCGAGGGGGCGGCATCGGGACCGATGGCCGTATACCAGGCATAGAGGTCTTGGATCTCCCGGCGCTGGGCCAGTAGGCGGACCTGGTTCTGGCCGGCCTCAAGGCGACTTTCTATTTCGCCGCTAAGACTGGCCGCCCGCTGACGGATCTGATCGACCAGGACTTGCTCCACCGAGCCTACTGAATTGAAATAGGACACCACACCGATGGTCGCCATGGGGCCTACCCCAAGGGTCAGGAAGAGGATGAGGAGTTTGTTGCGCAGACTCAACTTCATAGTGTTCTGTGCCTTTAAGGCTGACTGGATGTTGCCTATGATATATAACGTATATTGTCTATTGGACAACTTGAACCGTCCCTCACAACAAGGAAAACCCGTGCATCTGGTATCTTGGAACGTCAACGGACTGAGGGCTGCCGGCCGCAAAGGACTGGCCGATTGGCTGGCCCGTTGCGCCCCCGATATTCTCTGCATGCAGGAAACTCGGGCCCTCCCCCAGCAACTCAGCCCCCAATTGCGCCACCCCCCCGGATACCACAGTTATTGGTTCTGGGCCGAAAAAAAGGGCTACAGCGGCGTTGGCCTCTACAGCAAAACCCGTCCCACCGATGTCCGATTGGGCCTGGGATTGCCTCGCTTTGACCACGAAGGGCGGGTCCTGACCGCCCACTACCCCAATTTCACCCTGGTCAACGCCTACTTTCCCAACGGCCAATGGGATCACGCCCGAGTCCCTTTCAAAATGGATTTTTGCGCCGCCCTGCTGCACTATTGCCAGCAGTTGCGACAGAGCTGCTCGGCTCTGGTGCTGTGCGGCGATTTCAATACCGCCCACCAGCCGATAGACCTGGCCCGCCCCCAGGCCAATGGCCAAAACACGGGATTTTTGCCGCAGGAGCGGGCCTGGATAGACGACTTGATGGCGGCGGGCTACGTCGATATCTTTCGTTCTTTTCACCCCGAGCCCGGACACTATACCTGGTGGACCTACCGCAACCAGGCCCGCCAGCGCAACCTGGGCTGGCGCATCGATTACCATTTCGTCACCCCAGAGCTAGTGCCCTATGTCGCAGCGGCTGACCATATGCCGGACGTATTGGGATCGGACCACTGCCCGATAGGACTACAACTGGATGGGCACAGTTCATCCAGGTCCACCTGACCGACATAGAACCGGCCTCTGCTTGACGCGCCATGGCCAGTTGTGTATTGTGTATTGTGAGTTAAAGATCGTTAGAACCTACGCGGCCAAGCCCGCTTTTGGCGTCTTTATAGATCGTTCCCCAGTTGTCAGAGCAGGATAAAATTGCCAATCTGACGCTGTGCGACGGCTTTGGGCCGCGCCTATCCCATTGCCAGGAGCCCTTTCTCCGTGGACGGGTCTTGCTGTTTCCGTTCGTTGGCCCCATGGCGCGTACCGTCCTCGAGAAAGAATAAAACTATGCAGGGTATATCGCACGATTGGGAAAGCACCGTAGGTCTCTATTTTAACGATATCGCCACTTCCAGGCCGCTGTCGCGGGAAAAGGAAGTGGAACTGGCCGCCCGCATCAGCCAGGGCGATATCCGGGCGCGGGATCAGTTAGTGCAGGCCAATCTGCGCTTCGTTATCGACGTGGCCAAGAATTACCAGAACCGCGGCCTGTCGCTGTCGGATCTAATCTCGGCGGGCAACGTCGGCCTGTTGACCGCGGCCGAGCGTTTCGACGGCACCAAGGGCTACAAGTTCATCTCCTACGCCGTATGGTGGATTAAGCAGTCCATCCTGCAAACTCTGGCCGAACACGTGCGCACGGTGCGTTTGCCGCTCAACAAGCTGAGCCTGCTCAAGGATATTTCCGAAGCCTCCCGTCGCCTGGGCCAGATCGGCGAGCCCGATCTGGAAGAAATCGCCGCCGAACTCGATCTGCCGACCCAGGAAGTCGAAGATGTCGTACTCAGCGCCCGTCCCGTCCGCTCCCTGGACGAGACCTTTGAAGACGACGATAAACGCACCTTGCTCAATACGCTGGTCGACACCTTTCAGGACGCACCCGATGCCAGTGTCCTGCGCGAATCGGCCCAAACCCAGGTCGAAACGGTCCTGGGCAGCCTGAGCGACCGGGAGCAGTATGTCATCCGCCGCTACTTCGGGCTGGACGGCAACGAGGCCCAGACGCTGGACCAGATAGGCCATCTGATCGGCGTTACCCGGGAGCGCGTGCGCCAGATTAAAGAGAGCGCCCTGTCGAAGTTGCGCCACACCTCGCGTTGTCAGGTGCTCAAAAGCCTGGCCGAAGAAATATAGGCAGTCTCCGCCCCTTCCATATTTCCTGCCGGGCCACCTTTGTCCTGTGTCGTCCGGCAGCACTGCGCCCACGCCCGGGACCGTTGTTCAGGTCGCCGGGCGTCTGCTGCATTACTCAACAAATTGACGAGGTACTGCATTGGTCCACTTCAAAAAGTCTGCGATCGAACAATTGCTCGAAGAACGCAAAGAAACCCTCGAACCGGTCACCTACCAGCAAATCAAGCGTACCATTGACCGCGGCGCCACCAAGATAGACCCCTATACCCTGTCAAATCTATGCCGCGACCTGGGTTGTCTGCCCACCGATATCGTCGCCGTGGATTAATCCCCATCCGCTGACCGGCGCTAACGAGAGGACCTGGATATGGCACTAGAAGCCTGGATGCGCATTGGTCAGCCCCTGGAACCGGTCATGGACGATTACCCGCGCATTTTCGAAGCCTGGGAAGAAGGCGGCGTGCGCGGACTGGTTTTTGGCCGCCTCACTTTCGCCGATGCCGGGGGCAAATTCACCATACCCGCCTTGTCCAGCGATCTGGCCCCTTACCAAAACCGCGGTATTGCGGCCCAACCACAGGCCGTCGCGGCCGACCCGGGCCGCGTCAAACAGCTGCACGCCATGCTCGCCAATGCCAAGGAGCGAGGCTGGCAGGTCATGATCTTCAGCCCCGGCAGCCCCACCAGGCCCACCGCCCTGCCCGCCGCGCGGGACCCCTACGGCGCGGTGGGCCTGGCCGCCGCCTGGGAAGAGATTTTCACCGCTTTCCCCGAAGCCGATGGCGGCATCCAGGACGGCTGGACCGAATCGGCCTACGAGCTCCAGTACCACCACGGCAACGCCGTTTTCCGCGATATCCCCGAGACCACCAAGGCCCAGGCCGAACAGCGCGGTTTCGATGCCGCCCGGCTCGAAAAGGGTATGCGGCACTTATTGCACCGCTTCCAAAATTTGACATCGGCCCAGGTGGGCTACTACGGGGCCCACGGCGTCTTAGCCGCTATGAATCTCTTCGATATCAATGAAGACGCTCTCTACTGGCTGCGCTGGCGCCGCCGTGACGGCATCGATACCGGCCGCGCTTTTCGCGATCAATTAAACCAGTTGCCCCGCCCCCTGCTATTGGGCAACGGTCCGCGCTCGGCCGCCTTTTCCGGTATGACCGCCCTTGATTTTCTCGCCTGGGACGAAATCTGCGATATTCTGCTGGTCAAGCACTATTTCTGGCACCGCGGCTTCGACGGGCTCTACGGCACGGTGGCCCGCTGGGTCAAACAAGTGCACGACTGGAACCCCGAACTGACCGAGTCCGACTGCTTCGCCGTGGTCAAGGCCTGGCTCGGAATCGACCTGCCCGAAGTCAACAAGCTGGCCGATATGGATCTGGGGTTCCCCCAGGCCTTTTTCGACCAGATCGTCCCCCAAGAGACCCGCCGCGCCCTGGCCGCCGTCGCCGATCCGCGCAAGATAGTCCCCTGGGTCGATACCGGGCGCATGCCCCACGGCGGCGATCCCATGACCGCCGGCGATCTGCACCAAATCCTCACCCGCTCGCAGGAAGCGGGCCTGCAACGCTTTCTATTCCACAACCACGGCCACCTCACCGCCGCCGAGTGGTGCGTATTATCGCGCCTGTGCGGCAGCGAATGGAACGAGGATCCAAAGGGCTACTGGCCCCCGGCCACGCCCAAACCCTCGGCCTATTAAATTCAATCATAGAAAGTACTGATATTCTGTTGGCCCACATCAGTGTTCTTTCCCGCGATACCCCCACGACAGGACTATTCCCCATGACCACCCTCTCTCTGCCAGTGCGCTGGTACAGCGGCCCCGGTCATTACAAGGGCCAATCACACCAGGACAGCCACCGCTACGACAATCTGGAGCTGGAACTGGAGCGAACCGCCTTTTTCATCGTCGACAGCGATTGCGGTTCGGGCAACCCCTATGTCGAAGAGGGCATCGCCCCGGCACTGACCGCCGCCCGCCGGATTGGCCTACGCGTTTTGTACGTGCACAACGATTTCTCGCTGGTCGACGAACCGGGCAGCATCAAGCGCGAAATTCACGGCACTCGCTGGGGCAACGCTGAAGCCGCCCACTGCCCGCCGCCAGCACGAGAGCCGACCAAACCCAATTATTCGCCCTCCATCCAGCCCCTGCCGCACGAGCCCGACTTCCCCAAGCGTGAATGGTCGGGCTTCCACGAAACCCATATCGACTACCACCTCCGCTGCTACGAAATAAAAAACCTCATTGCCGTCGGTTTTTCGCAGCGCGCCTGCCTATACCAGACCCTCAACGGGGCGGTCGAGCACAATTACCGGGTGGTCATGCTGCGCGACTGCACCCACTCGGCCGAATACCCCGATACCGTCGACGAATCGCTGCAGGAAGGCGGCTGGCTGCGCACCGTCATGTTGCGCAATTTCGAGCACGTGGTGGGCTATACATCGACCTCGGCGGAATTCGTCATAACCTGTGAGAATGTAGGGGATAAGGCCTAAAAACGAGTTCCAGGTCTAAAAAACGGCGGCTAACCCAACCGCGCCGCAATCAAAGCCCGGCTATCCTCAACCAACCGCCGCTGTTCAGGCCAGACAAATTCGGGCAAATCGTCGATGGGGAACCACCACATGCCCTGGTGGTACTCAGTATCGGTAGGCCGCCCCTCCACCTGCTCCGTCTGGTAGAGAAAATAGTGGATCTCCAGCCACAAAGTTTTGTCGAAGCTGAGCCGCTCACTCACCCCCAAGCTCTCCACTAGCCGCAGCTGGCTCAAACCTACTTCCTCTTCAATCTCGCGCCGCGCCGCCGCTTCGACCGACTCGCCCGGATCGACGCCGCCTTTGGGGAGGATATATTGACGCCAATCGTGCTCCCGCCCCAGAGCCACCAACACCCCATCCCCCGGCCGTCGCACCACCACACCGCCACTGGTCAAACGCGATCTGACCCCCTCTGGCCGCACGTACCAACTGGCATCTATTCGAGGCCTCATATATCTTCTCCCCTCTTTAATTTCGGTGAATTTGCCCTCGCCCCGACCTTTCCCTATTGTCCTCTGGCTGCCATAGCTCTCTTGCCGCGATTTTTCAGAAAGCCAAACCGTGAAATACCTTGCCGTTTTTTTGCCCGCCTACCTGTTGCTGACCGCCTGCGCCACCCCTCCCCCCTCTCTGCCCGCTTATCTCGAAGCCTCGGTCGACGCCGAAGGCTATACTGTTACCTCTTCAGGACTGCGCTATCTCGACCTAGCCGAGGGGACCGGCCTCACGCCCCAAGAAGGCCAGAACGTCCTAGTGCACTACACCGGTTGGCTGACTACCGGCCGCCAATTCGACAGTTCCCACGACCGCGGCCAACCCTTCTCCTTCAATCTAGGCAAAGGCCAGGTGATTCGCGGCTGGGAGGAAGGAGTGGCGACCATGAAACTGGGCGGCAAGCGCAAATTGATCATCCCCTCCCAATTGGGCTACGGTACCCGAGGCGCAGGCGATATTCCCCCCGACGCCGTACTAATCTTCGAAATTGAATTGCTGGCCGTTCGCTAGGCTCTATTTGGCCAATAGCAGCACACAGACCATACACATTCACAAAGCCCCCCAGGCACCGGTCTCAAGTCCCAAACCCGGCGGCACAGGCCGGCATCCGGCCCGCTTTCTACGACCCAGTTTTCCTTGTTTTCGGAAAAAAGCGGCCTATATTCTTAGGCCCGCTTGAAATAGCGTTGTCTCCCCAAAGCTTGGACTTTCCCGGGCCGTCAACGCAGGTAGCTACCTACTCGCCCAACTCTTTCACAAGGAAACGGTATATGGCGGACGATAAACAGGCCATAGAGCAAGTTCTGTTGCGCTATCACCAGGCCATTGCCGAAAACGATATGGAAGCGGCTCACAGTTGTCTGGGTGAGGGCCACTTCAGTATGGAAGTGGGCCACGGCCATACCGCCGATCCCAGCCTGTGGCGGGCCGGTGGCTTCCGCACCCGAGAAGACCTGCTCCGACTCTATTTATCGTACGACGCCCCCGCCGACAGCACGTACGAAAATCAACTCGACTTTGTCCACACCCACGTCAACAGCAATGCCGCCGTGGTCGTCGTGCGGGAAACAGGCTCCTCGACCGTGGGCGACCACACCTATTCCTGGGAAGGGGTCACCAACCTTTGGTGCCTGGCCAAAATCGGCGAACGCTGGCTCATTGTCGGGTCAATTCACCATCTGGGCGAGAATAAAGAAGCCTGATCCAGGGGCCGCTTTCAGTCGGTGGCCAACCGCGCCGTAGCCACCGAGTCTAATCGCGGAAAATGGCGGCTTAGATAGGCGTTGCCCTCCTTGAGCAGACGCTCCTGCTCGGGCGTATCGCCGTAGTCGGGATAGATCCGCTCCACCACCTCCATACCCGGTTCAACCACCCGCGCAAAAGGGGCAAAACCCAACCGGTCGAACTCGGGATTATCGCGCAAATTGACAAAAATTTGCGTGGTGCGGCTATCCGGCCCCTCGCCGGCGGCAAAAGCTAGAGTCCCACGCAGGTTGGCCTGCTCCGCCTCATCGTCGGAGATAGTGGCTGCATACCAGCGGCCGGCCACCTCCGGAATGCCGTGCAACCCCAATTGCACCAGCCGACCCGGGACGACGCGAAAAAAGCGCTGGGCGTCAAAAAAACCGTATTTGACCAGATTGTAGAAACGGTCGGCCCCACGGGGCGCCCAAGCTCGTTGCACTTCCACGGTAAAGGCGCCGGCACTGGTTTCCAACTCCACCCGAAAAACCGGGGGGGCCCGATCCGTCAACCGCGGCGGATCCATCAGGGCCGCCAAGTCCCTACCCAATAGCGCCGCATCGGCACCGGCTTGCAGCAATAACTCGACTACCCCCTCCTGCTCACCCGCCTGAGCTTCCCCTAGCGGGGACCGCCCCAGGCGCGACTGGACATTTACCTGGGCCCCGGCCGCCAATAATTGCCGCACCAAATCGACCGAGCCCACGCGAGCCGCCGCCATCAAGGGCGTATAGCCGGTGCCGTCCCCTTGCTCAACGCCGGCCCCGGCCGCCAGTAGCTGCCGCGCCGAGGCGGTATCGCCCTTGGCGACGGCCTCCACCAACGGCGTCGATACCCCACCGGCCTTATTGGGATCGGCCCCGGCCGCCAGCAATACCGCCGTCAATCCCGGCCGGCGGCGTATTCCAACGCTGTATAACCGCCTACCCGGGCATCGGGCGCCATGCCGCCCACCAGGAATAGCTGCACTGCGGCCTCGTCGTTTTTCTGGATGGCTTCGGCAAAAGACCGCTCGCTGTAGCGGTATCCAGCTTCGACCAATTCGCGGCGTGCCTGCTTGGGGCTTTTCTCGCAGCCCAGTGTGGCGGCCAAAACGACCAGCAGCACCAACCAGCCACCGCAGCAGAAATATCGACGCATGGACTTGCTCCGCGAAAAAGGGGCTTAAATCAATTTGATCTACTGATATCCAGATATTTAGCGGTATTTCCCCAGGGAGAACGCAATAACATCCGACCAATTTGAAGTCAATCTGGTATTAAACCCCCAGGGCGCGCAAATGCTGGCGGCTGACGGCAATAGATTCAGCCGGCTCAATCTGGGTCTGGTCCTGTTCGTAGACGATCCACTCAGCCCCCACTTCCAAAGCGGCATCCAAGGAAGCGGCCAGATCGACCCGGCCGCGCCCCAATTCGGTGAAAACCCCGGGTTCGCCGTCTTTGAAGTGGAAATAACCGGCTCTGTCGGCATAGCGCCGCACAAAAGCGGCCGGATCCTCGCCGCCAACATCGACCCAGTAGACATCTATATTGAATTTGACCAGGTCTGGATCAGTGGCTTCGGCCAGCCGGTGGATCCCTTTCTGTCCGCCTAGATCTTCAAATTCCCAGGCGTGGTTGTGGTAGCAGAAATCGACTCCGGCCTGGCGACAGCGTTGGCCAACGCGATTAAAGAGGGCGGCAGCCCGGTCGTAATCGGCCAGACTGTCTCGCGCCCCCACCCCCGAACACATCAGGTGGCGGGCGCCCACCGCCTCTAGGTAGGCTAGGTGGCTGTCGAGTTTACTCTCGTCGGTAAAATCGTCGTAGCCCGAGTGCAGGCCGCAGACGACCAATCCATTGGCCGCCAGCAGATCCTTCACTTCGCTTTCGGATTTAATGGCGAATAGGTTGCCCGCTTCTACACCGGCGTACCCCGCCGCGGCCGCTTCGCGCAATACCCCAGGTAAATCCTCTTGGACGCGATTTCGATAAATAATGAATTGCAGACCTACCGGCGGGCTCTGATCGACCATGGCGCATTTCCTTTATAGAAGGGGAGCGGGGCTATAAACGGGGCAAATATAACCGGGGCAAGGGGGCCTGTCCAACAACGGGCGCCCTTGCCCGGCCCCGTGCAACCGCCGAAATTACCCCACAATACCTGCAGCAGATATCTCCACCCCAGCGGACCCGTCCCTAGGAGACCACCCATGAGACAGACATTTTCAATCCTGGTGATTTGCTCTTTGCTGGCCTGCAGCACCGCCGAAGAGGCGCGGATTCCCCAGGATCTGGTAGCGGTGGAAATTCTGGGATTTTACCCCGGCGATCAAGGCGGCATCTCGGTTGTTTTAAAAGGCCGGGAGGATATTGCCGTTCTCATCTTCATCGGCGATTTCGAGGCCCAATCCCTCATGATGGCCCTGGGCAAACAGATCACCCCCCGGCCGCTGACTTACGATCTGGTGCAAACCCTGGTCAACCGCCTGGGAACCGTCAAACGCCTGGTCATTCACTCACTGCAGGACAATATATTCCACGCCCACCTGGTCGTCGAAGACGCCCGCCGACAGATCCACAAAGTCGACTGTCGCCCCAGCGACGGCATGAATATCGCCACCCGTATGGATGTGCCCATCTTCCTGACCCCCCAGGTGCTGGAGGAGGCGGGCATTAAACTGGACGGCAACCAACAAACGCTGGAAGAGATTTAGGCCAGCCCCATTTCCAAAGGTAGACCATGACTCGCCGCTCAGAGTGGAAGAGTATCGTCGGTTTTTTTCTTTTCTCTCATCGAGACTTTATGGCAATCGCCGGAACTTTTGCCCTATTGATAGCGGCCCCAGGCTGGGCCGACGACCTAGTCTGGCGTTTTATCGGCGGCCCTCCTCACGGTCATATCAACACAGTGGTCCCGGCTCCCAGCCACCCCGATATCCTCTACGCCGGAGGCCCCTACGGCGAAATTTTCCGCAGCGCCGACGGCGGTGCCACCTGGATCCGGCGTTCAATTGGCGACTTGACCGAGGGCATCACCGGGTTGGCCGTTGACCCGACCGATCCCGACCGCCTTCTGGTGGCTTTGGGCAATCAGGCGGAAGGTGTTTTTTTGTGGCTTAGCGCCGACGGCGGTGCCACCTGGATCCCGGCCGAAAAAGGCAATCAATTCGACGCCGGGACGGTTTTTTTCGCGGCCAACGACCCCGACGTTATTTACACCGACCAACACATCAGCCGTGACGGCGGCACCACCTGGGGACAGTACGAGTTCCCCAACCGCCGCACACGCTTGTTGAAATTCCATCCCACCGACCCCAATACGCTGTATTGGAGCCGCGGTGCCGACCTGTGGAAGAGCATAGACGGTGGCCTAAGCTGGGACACGATCTTGACGCCCAATATCTCTGCAATGATCTTCGACCAGGCCAATCCCTGGGTGATCTATGCCGCCAGCCGCGGCTTTGGGATCCACCGCAGCGCCGACGGCGGCGCCACCTGGACCACTACCACCCAAGAGCTGACCTATACCAATTCTAGGGGCAATACCCTTATTCACGAGTTCACTTCCATCGCCCAGGATCCCAACGAGCTCCGGCGACTGTACGCTGGTGCCTCGACCCCGAGGAACCCCGGGGGCCTTTTTGTCAGCACCGACCGGGGCGCAACCTGGCGCTCAAGTGGCCAGGCGCTAGGTGAATTGGCCGGCCACGATCGTATTGAGCGGCTCCTCGTCCGCCCCGACAAAGCCATCCTCATCCAACTCAGCAGTTTTGATCGAGTCTCCAACGGGCCCTTGTTGCGCAGCGCCGACCAGGGGCGGTCCTGGCACTTTTGGGGCCAGGGCATGGATCAGGGTGAAATCACCGGCTATAACGTGGAAGCCGACGGGCGCCTGGTCATCTTTGGCCGCAATGCCCAGGGCACGTACCGCAGCCTTGACCGGGGCCTCACCTGGCAGCGCCCTAGTCTTGAGGAACCGGACGATGTCGTAATCCTCATGTCCCGCGCCAACGGCGGCGAACGCCCCAGCCTGGCGCACCGCGAATTTCCCCAGGTGCAAGTGGCCATCACCGACCGCCGACCGATTGAGTACACCCGCGACGGCGGCCGGACCTGGGATATTTTAGGCCGCCATTTCCCCGCCGCCGACGTCAACGAGCTCTTTTTCGATCCGGACGATCCCAACCAACTCTACGCCGCCACCCAAGCCGGGCTGTACGGCCTGCATTTTGGCGACGAACTGGTTCCCGTACCGCCGCCTCAGGATTCTTTCGAAACCCGACCGCCGCAGGGAAACTGGACATATATCGAACCCACGCAATCGCTCTTTGCCCTGGCCCTCGACGCGCTGGACCGGGTCTGGTTTGCCGGCAACCGCATAGGCGTGGTGGAAGAGGGCGAGCCCCGCTATATCGACAGCGAAAACAACCCTCACCAGGACGTGGAATTGGCCGTCGATGCCGAGGGCCGCCTGCTTTTCAGCCGCGACTTGAGCCGTTTCGACGGCCAGAATTGGGAGGAAATGGACCCCGATATCGTCCATTTCTTTGCCAGCCAGGGCAACGGGGCCTTTATCAGCAGCCTGCTGCCCCGAGCCAACGGCGAGGTATGGTTCGGCACCGAAGATTACTACACCGGGGACGGCGGGCTCTTCCGCTGGGTAGACGGCCAAGCCCAGCGCCAGACAGAGGCCCCCCTGATCAACGGCACTAATATCAACGTTATTGTCGAAGACCGGGCCGGACGACTGTGGATAGGAACGGGCGCCCCCCGGAAAGGGGACGGCGGGGCAGACGATTACCAGGGCGGCCTATCGGTCTTCGACGGCCAGACCTGGAAGAGCTATACCCAACACGACGGTATTGGCCATCCCTTCGTCCGCGATATAGCCCTGGGGACAGAGGGCAAGTTGTGGTTGGCCACCGGCAAGGGCATCACCTGCTTCGATCCCGACCTGGGCGTCGGGCGGAACTATTCAAGCGACAACAGCGCCCTGGTCGACGACCGCACCACCGCCGTGGCGGTCGATTCGAGCGGGGCTGTCTGGGCCGCTACCGAGAGCGGCCTGAGTCGCTTTGACGGCAGCTACTGGACCAACTATAGGGAATCGGACGGCCTGGCCAATGAACAGGTGAACGATATTCTAGTAGACGGCCAACAGCGCCTCTGGTGCGCCACCCCGGCCGGGCTGAGCATGCTCGAGTACTATGCCCCTACCGCCATAATTGAAGCTGTTGACGGAATCTCGCAGGACAGCAGATTGGGCGTCAATTATCCCAATCCGTTCAACGGTCGGACAGAGATCCCCTTTACCCTGGCCCATCCCAGTTCTGTAAAGCTGAGCCTCTTCAATACCGCCGGACAGCAAGTGGCAATATTGGCCAATGCAAAATATCCGGCCGGCCACTACCGGACCCACTGGGACGGCCGCAATGCCCGCGGCCAACCCCTGGCCAGCGGCGTATATCTGTACCGCTTGCAAATGGGCAACCAGGTACAGACCCGGCACCTGCTGCTTTTGCGCTGAACCATGAATCGGCGCCGTGCATGGCGGACTAGCGCGGAATACGGAAAATCCCATTACCGAGAAAGTCATCCATGAGCACAGCGCCGCTTGCCCGACAAGCCAGATACCAATACTGGCCACCCCTGGTTTACCCCCTGGCCATAATCGCCTGCCTGGGACTATTCTATTTTCTCCGCAGTGCCGGGCTGCCTTTGCTGTTCTGTTCTTATATTCCCCTTATCCTGGGCGCGGCGACCATCGTTTTTTTCGAATATTATACTCCCCACCACAAAAACTGGATGCCCGGCCGCAAAGAGGTATGGAACGACGCCCTTTTCATGGTTTGCGTGCAGATGGTTTTGCCGAAAATCCTCGCCTTTCTCACAGCCCTGGTCCTGGCCAAAACGCTGGGCCAGGCAGGCTTGCAGTTGCCCGGCTTGTGGCCGCACCACTGGCCCGTGGCAGCCCAGGCTCTAACCATGGTCCTGGTGGCCGATTTGCTGCGCTACTGGCTGCACCGTTTTTCGCACCAATACACCGGCCTTTGGCGCCTACACGCCGTCCACCACGCTCCGCAAAAATTATACTGGTTTAATGTCGGCCGCTTTCACCCCCTTGAAAAAGCACTGCAATTCCAACTCGACGCTCTGCCCTTCATCCTGCTCGGCGTCGGCGCCGAAACGCTGGCCCTCTATTTCGTATTTTACGCCGTCAACGGCTTCTTCCAGCACTGCAATATCGAATTGCGTCTGGGGCCGCTCAACTATATCATCAGTGGCCCCCAACTGCACCGCTGGCACCATTCGCGCATCGCCGCCGAATCCAATGCCAATTACGGCAATAATCTCATTGTCTGGGACCTGCTCTTCGGCACCTATTTTTACCCGCGCGACCGTCAGGTCAAAGAGCTGGGCCTGGTAAATAAAGACTACCCGCAGGACTTTGCCACACAGCTCAAAGCCCCCTTTTCGGGCCGCCTCGACACCCAGGCATTGCCGCTGCAATCAATCGGGGATATTGCCCTGGGGCTATTGCTCAAATGTAAGATGCACTGGATAGGGGCCACTCGATACCGCCCCCTGGTGAAAGCAGCGCAAGACCCCGACCGGGCGCAGGCCCAAGTGCTGCGCTCGATCATGACCGCCAACCAGCATAGCCAATACGGCCTTGAGCACGGTTTCGCCCAGATCGCCGACCACGACTCGTACAAGCGCCGGGTACCCGTCTGCCAATACGAAGACCTGCGTCCGTATATCGATCGCCAGGATGGGGAAAGGGTGACCGCCTTGACCAGCCAGCCCCCCTGCATGTACAACCAGACCAGCGGTACTACCGGTGCCCCCAAATATATCCCGGTGCTGGAACAGACACTGAGAGACCTGCGACGCTCACAACAGATTTTCTCCTATGTCCAATATCGGGCCCGACCCCAGGCCTTTCACGGCAAAATCGTCGGCCTGGTCAGCCCGGCTATAGAAGGGCACCGGACTTCGGGCACTCCCTACGGCAGCGCCTCGGGACATATCTACGAGAATATGCCGCGGCTGGCCCGGGCCAAATACGTCCTCCCCAAAGAAGTATTCGCCATTGCCGATTACGATATCAAATACTATATCATCGCCCGGCTGGCGGTAGAGCGGGAGGATATCACCTACCTGGGCAGCGCCAACCCTTCGACCTTTCACCGCCTGCTTGAAACAATCGAGGCCCACCGCACCAGTATCGTCGCCGATATCGAACAGGGCCGTTGCCAATACCTCGACCAGCTCGATCCGCCGACAGCCGCCGCACTGCGCCCACTTATGTCCCCCAATCCCCATCGGGCCCGTGTTTTAGAGACTCTTTTGACCACCCCCGGCCCGGTCGATTTTACCGCTTTTTGGCCCTATCTCAAATTGCTCGCTACCTGGACCGGAGGCAGCTGCGCCGTTTCGCTCAACAGTATTCTGCCCCGCTTTCCAGGAGGGATCAAGTTGGTGGAATTGGGCTATCTGGCCAGCGAAATGCGCGGCACCATTACCATTGACGCCCACACCAACGAAGGCATTCCGGCCATCCAGGAAAATTTCTACGAATTTGTCGAGCGCGATAAATGGGAACAGGGCGAACGAGAATTTCTCGGCGTGGGGGGCCTAGAAGTCGGCCTGGAATACTATATTTTCGCGACCACCCCGGCCGGTTTGTACCGCTACCATATGAACGATATCGTTACCGTCACCGGTTTCTTTGCCAATACGCCCACTATCCGCTTTGTGCAAAAGGGCAAAGGGGTCACCAATATTACGGGGGAAAAACTATACGAAAGCCAGGTAATCGACGCCGTGGATACCCTAGCGCGCGCCTTTGGCCTCGATCTGCGCTTTTACCAGATGCTGGCCAGCCGCCGACGTAATCGCTACCAACTATACCTCGAAATAAATTCCGGGGCCGGCATCGATATCCAAACAACAGCCGACAGCCTCGACCAGCAGTTGTGTCAAATTAATGTCGAATACAAGGCTAAACGCGCCAGTAAGCGCCTCCAAGCACCCATCGTTCAATTGCTGGCCAAAGGGACGTACGAAGCGTACAAAAAACACGGACTGGCCAAGGGCCAGCCCGAGGGGCAATACAAAAATATCCTGCTACAATACGACGAGGATTTTGACTTCGACCTGGGCCAGAAAACCCAAAATCCAGTATAGCAATTCGCTCCCTGGAGAGAAGGCCCAATGCAGCGCATTGAAATCGCACCACAGCCCAACAGCTTATTTATAACAATTTGAAATACTGATGGCCGGATGTTTAGCGGTACTTCCCCCGGAAAACAATAAAACATCCGGACAGCTTGAGATCAACCTGGTATAGGACGCGGTCTAACAAACCCGCAACCGCCGCAGCCAATACCCGTATACCGCCAGATTCAACAGCGCCACCCCCGCCCCCATGGCCAATTGCATTTCGCGCGTCAGGGCCGCCGGATAAATGACGGGTAGAATATAATGTCCAACAAAATCGCCCTCGTACCCCTCCAACCCGCCCAACTGTCGCAAGCGCTGTTCCCACGGCGTCAGAGGGCAATACCAGCCGGCCAATTCCACTAGCGCGGCCCAGCCCACTGCCGGAAGGTGTAGCCAGGCGATCCTGGGCCGCCACCACAGTAGCAAGCCACCGGCCACAGCAAAGACGATATAGGCCAGATGGGCCAGCACCAGCCCATCGGCCAACAATCGATAGCCCGTCAAGCCGCCGCAGTCGCCGCCAATTTGGCGAACAGATCGCCGAATATACCGTCGCGTTGGATACGCACCGCCGAGCGGATAAAATGCCGCGCCGGATCGGCGCTATAGGTAAACTGATCGGTCAAAATCGGACTGTGAACCAGACGAGTCGGCACCCAGGACGGATCGACCAGATAGCCCGTGGCGGCCAGATCCCACAATTCCTTGGACCAGGCCGCCTTCTCAGGCCCGTAGTCCTTGAAGATCTCCACCAGATAATCGCCGATGGCCCCCCGACCGCCGACATGGTGGTCCATTTCGGCCACGGTGGTGAGCAGATGCGAGGCCACCGAGTGACAGGGCAACTGCACCAGGGGCACGCCGCAATCAAACAGCAGCCGCGAGGCGTGCAGGTCCTGCTGCAAATTGAATTCCCGCGCCGTCGGCCAGTGCAACGAGTGACCGCCCAACCAGACCACGACAATGCGCTCGGCAATGCGCGGCTCCAGCAGCAGCGCCGAAGCCACATTGGTAATGGCGCCAATAGCCGCCACGTACAGCGGTCCTTCGCCATCCATAGCGCGCATGACCAGATCGGCCGCCGCACCGCTTTCCTGCGGCGCTTCGGGGCCGCTCAAATACGCCGTCGAGCCTTTGTGGACCAGGTCTTCCGGGTCGGTATCCAGACGCTCCAGGAGACGCAGAATCTCCTCGTAACTTTTTTGCATACCGTCGCCCGGATCCTGCGAGCGGTTGTTGTGAAAGGGTGCCGCGTAAATGGCCTCCAGGCGCAACCGCTCGGGCGAGAGCAGGGTGTGGACCACGGCGAATTGATCGTCTATTTCGTTGTATGTATCCGTATCCAGCACCATGCGCACCGGCCCTTTGGGCGGTTGCAACAACTCCAGGCGACGACTATCGGACAGAGGGGGGAATTGCATTGCCTACTCCTTTAATTAGTTGTGAATCAGTGCTAATTTACTGCATCGACACCCACCGCCTCTTCCACGCTCCCCAAGCCGTCGCGGTCGAGCAGGTCAACCAGGCCCTGGTTGATGCGCCGCACCAGCCCCGGCCCTTCGTATACCAGACCGGTATACAGTTGCACCAACGAGGCGCCCAGGCGGATCTTGCGGTACGCGTCCTGGGGCGAAGTGATACCCCCTGTACCGATAAGGCTGTAGCGCCGCCGGTCCATGCGCCCGTACCAAAAGCCAATGGCGCCGTCGATCATATTCTGCACCGGCTTGCCACACAAAGTGCCGGGCATGGCATCGACCACCCTGGCCGGAGAGCGCAACGGGTACGGCTTGCCCGGCGGCAGGTTGAAAATGAACCCCTTGACCCGTTCAAAGGGCTCAATTACCCGCAACAGACGCTCGCTACGGACCGGATCGGTATGGGCGGTGAATTTTAGAAAGACCGGCGGCAACCCCTGCAAAGCGGCGTACTCGCGCAGCAGGTCGCCCAGATAGGGTCCCTCGTCAAAGGGGCTGACCCCACCGGTGGTATTGGGGCAATTGAGATTGAGGGCGATATAGTCGGCCCGGCCGATAAAGGGTTTCACCGCCGCGGCGAACTCGGCCACCAGGCCGTCGGGCCGACTTGGCCGACCGGTATTGGTCTCGACCAGATTGACCCCCAGCGGAGCCGCCGTCTCCCTTCCAGAGACACGCCTGCCCACCACCTGGGCCCCTTCGTTGGGGACCCCGTAATTGACCACAATGGCCCCGTCCCGGGGCAGACGAAACAGACGCGGCCGAGGATTGCCCGCAGAAGGATGGGCAGAGACCGAGCCTATTTCGACAAAACCGAAACCCAGCGCCGACAGAGCCTGAATAATACGGCCGTTCTTATCAAAACCGGCGGCCATCCCCAGCGGGTTGGCAAAGTCGATCCCTGCCACCTGGGTGTGCAAGCGGCTGTCGGCAAAGGCAAACAGATCCGCCAGAGCACGCCGTCCCCAGGCGTTAGCGCCCACGCGCTCGCCCAAGACCAAGGTACAATCGTGCACACGTTCGGCGTCGATACTGAATAAAAGGGGTCGCAGGCAGCGGCGGTAAAAGCTCATGGACCGGCGTCTGGTGGGAGGATGGGGATGGGCGCGGTATTTTCAAGATTGACCTCTTTTGCCCGGCTTGTCAATCACACGGTTTGTGATTCTGCCAGCAGCGACCTAAACTATGTCGATCATGGTCGAGGCTTTTGAAAAAATGATGCAATGGGGCCTACGCGGTTTCTTCGCCCTGGTGGCCCTGGTCATTGCCGGCGCCGGGCTGTACTTCCTCTGGTGGAACCTGCAACGTCTGTACTGGACATTGCATATATCGCACTGGCATTTCACAGTCGGCACCGTCACCGAATCCAAAGTCGATATCGACGACGGCAGCGACTCGTACCGCTACAGCCCCGCCGTCACGTATACCTACCAGGTGGACGGCCACCACTATACCGGCGACCGGATCCATTTTGCCACTTCCGGTCTAACCTCGCCGCGCCAGGCCCAGCAACAAACGGCCCCTTATCCCAAAGGGGCCCGCGTCAAAGTCTATTACCAGCCTTCCCGCCCTGAGCGCGCCGTCCTGGAACCCGGTCTCAACGCCCAGTTTATCGCCCCTTTTTTCCTCGGTTCCACCTTTGCCGCCCTAGGTATACTAGTCGCCCTGGTCGCCGTCGGTCTGGTAGACCCGTTCCATTTCATCGGCTGGCTGGACAGCCCCTGGCTCAAACGTCTGCTGCCCTACGCAGGCCTGGCCGCAGGCCTGGCCGTCTGCGGCCTGGCCCTGGCCACCGACCGCCGCATTCGCGCCAGCCGCAGTTGGCCCCATACCCCGGGCCTTGTCGTCGCCGCCGATATCGCCACGGAGGCGTCTTCCTCGTCTTCCGCTTCCGGCGGCCCCCTCTACTGGCCCGAAATCGCCTTTGAATACGAAGTCGAAGGCCAGGTTTACACAGCCAATACCGTCCACTTCGTCGAGTACCATTCTACCGACCACAGCCGCGCCGAGCGCCTGGTCGCCCGCTACCCCAAGGGCACCGCCGTCGACGTGCGCTACGACCCGGACGATCCTACCTTGGCGGTGCTTGAACCAACCAGCGGCGGCCTGTGGCTGTACTGGGCCATTGGCCTGTCCTTTGCCTTGGTCTCGACCCTTTTCATCCTCATCGGCTGAGCTGAAAGCCCGGCTAGCTTTCCATATCCGTAAAACGCCCAAAGACAAAAGCCTCGTCCAAATCCTCGACAACGGCGTGGCCCGCCTCGTCGGTCAGCATCAACGTCGCCATATAGGCGTGCCAGCGGTCGACCGCCGGCCCCGATTGACTGCGCTCCCAGGCCTCTTTCGAAGGGGCTTCGGCGTGCATGAAAAGTCGATCCTGATAGTGGTAAATAATCATATGGACCCCTTCCTCGACCATGGGCTGGGCAATGTCGGGCCAGAGCTCGTCGTGGGCCTTTTTATACTCGGCGTAACACCCCGGCTTGAGGGCAAACGTGGCGCCGACTCTATACATACAATCCGTCTCCTTGGATAGGGTTTGGCGGAAACTCCAACCGTTACAAGCTGAAATTCGCTATACCCTCAACGGCGCTCCACCAACAACCCGGCAACGCGCCGCAATTGGGCCAGATTGCGGCATTCCAGCACGTGGTCGCAAAAGGGCCGGTACGCGTCCATAACCGAATCGTCGCGGTCCCAATGGGACGTCGGCTCGGGGTTGAGCCAGATCACCCGGCGGGTGGCCTGCTGCATCTCGTCGAGGGTCCAGGCCAAAGGCTCGAAAAAATTGCTGCGAGCATCGCCCAGGATCACCAAGACCGTATCACGCGACAGTGTCGGCAGATAGTCGTCGTAAAATTGGTAAAAGGCGCGACCAAAATCGCTCCGCCCCATAATATTGAGCCCGGGTTGGTCGCGCAATCCGTCGACCACCCCCTCAAAAGGCCCCTCTTGCCAGGCCGGGGTTAGTTCACAAATCCGGTCGACAAAGAGAAAACTGCGGGTGCGACTAAATTGGTCCTGCATGGTATGGGCCAGCTTGAGAAAAAAGCGCGCCACCCGCCACACCGAACCCGATACATCGCACAGCACCGCCAGAGCGTGTTTGTTGCGCCGCCGTTGACGGTGCCAGACCTGGAAGGGCAAGCCGCCGGTTTTGAAACTTTGCCGCACTGTTTGCTTAAGATCAATCGGACCAGTGCGGGCCCGACGATAGCGCCGAGCCTGGCGACTGGCCAGTTGCGCTCCCATTTCCTCTACCGCCGCGTACAGCTCCTGGACCTTCTCGGCGGGGATCTCGCCCCGCAAACTCAGTGCGTCAAAGCGGCCCCCCGCAATCTGGTCGACCGCCTGCTGGACGCGCTCAACAGCAGGTGGGCTGTGGCGCTCCATCGCCGCCCCCACCTGGATCCGCGCCAGCAACTGGGCGGCCCGCTCCCCTTCCCCGTGGCTATCGACCGGGTCGCCGCGCTCTGCGTTGCTGTCCGACCGCTCTTCACCTTCTTCGCCTTCTTCGCCTTCTTCGCCTTCTTCGCGCTCCTGAGGTTCCCCCCCTTCCGCCCCATCGCCTCGACCCGTCTGTGCCTCGACCGCTGGCTCAACCGACTCTTGTTCCTCTTCCGAAGGCTTGGAGCCTCCACCCTCGCCCTGGGACGGCCCGGCGCTATGGAGCGCTTCCGAAACACCCGCAGGACCGACCCCTCCCTCCCCCTGTTCGCCGCTGACACGGACGCTGAAAAAAGCGTCGAATAAAGCGGTGAAAACAGGCGCGGCGTCGGGCGTCTTGACCAGCACCGCCTGCAAGGCGCCTTTAACCTGGGCCCGGTTGGCCAGATCGACCCACTGCAGTGCCTGGGCCGCCTCCTGCGATTCGGCCAACGATACCCGCACCCCTGCCTGCCGCAGCAAACGGTTGAACTCGACCAACCGATCTATCATATCAACGGCCGCCCTGGCGCAGGACCTGTTCTATATCCTGACGATCCTTGAGCAGCACCGGCAGCGTATCGGCCAGGACCTGGCGCGACAGGTGGTCGGCATTGAGCACTACCAGGGCCAGGGCCCAATCGAGTGTTTCGCTAATGCTGGGTACTTTGCGCAGCCCGGCGCCGCGCACCTGCTGCACAAAGCGCACAATCTGACCCGCCAGGTCGTCGCCAATGCCGGGCACCTGGCGCTGCACCACAGCCAACTCCCGCTCGGCATCAGGATAATCTATATACAAACTGGACTTTTGCAAAACGCGGTTAGTATGCATTAATTGGTGCAAAATGTAGTCATTCCCCACCCCCTGTCTCGGATTGGATGCCATGCCTGCCATTATCGGCTTTCCCACGGTGGTTGAAGAAG
>WLWI01000718.1_pt1 | contig 29786 bp, 14 predicted proteins | sample 6701501 | NCBI WGS metagenome assembly WLWI01 (sample SAMN12718690, study PRJNA515312) | sponge metagenome | isolation source: marine sponge | host: Mycale hentscheli | place: New Zealand: South Island, Marlborough, Capsize Point | collected 2014-11-01 | reverse complement strand
TAAAGAAAGGGGGAGAAGGGGGGGGGGGGTGGGGGGGGGGGGGGGCCCTGCAATACAGGTGTGGTAGGGATTGACCAGCTGGTTGCCAAGTATACAGTGTAGTATGTACTACTGAGGGTTGTAGAATCAACTTACAGCTGCTCGTTTGAGTAAATTTACAGCAGCTGGATTATCTTCCCAACTGGGCTCCCAACCTGTTCACCCCAATCAAAAATGTCTACTCTACTAAGCAGCCTACTAAGAAAAGCAATAGCAAATCATTTCCATCTAACCGGTAAAGGTGTGTGCTGTCCTTAGACACAAAATTACAAATTATAGCAAAGCTTCAGCAAGGGAAGTCACAGAGATTCACTGCAGAGAAATTTGAAGTAGCTAAGTCAACAGTTTGTGACATTTGGAAAGATCTCCAGAAAATTCAGGACTGTGTATCTTCCAGTGACTTTCCAGTGTTAGCTAAAAAGCGATGTATTGTTCATGAGCCAAAATATGAGCTCGTTGACTCAGCTTACTGGCAATGGTTTTGTCAACAACATTCAAAGGGAGCACGAGTAACAGGAGTTTTACTGCAGGAAAAAGCTCTGATCATTCTTTGTCCACTTTTATCCTGATTGTGACCCTGGCACTTTCAAAGGCAGCACAGGATGGCTTAGAAATTTTAATCTTCGTCATGGCATTAAGAATGTGGCTTTGAGGGGTGAAAGTTTGTCTGCAGACCTGTCAGGAATTGAACCATTTAAAGAAGAACTCAAGAAGGTGATGGAAAGTGAAGGATTATCTCAACAGCAAGTTTATAATACTGATGAAACAAGGTTGTGTTGGCGCCTAATGCTTCTGGTACTCACCGACTTCCACTGATGTTCATCAATAAGAGCAAGAAACCAAGATGTTTCAAGTAACAACCTCCCTGTTCACTACTATGTACAGAATAAATCCTGGATGAATTCCAGCCTCTTCTCTGAATGGTTCACAACAGATTTGTACCATCAGTACAAAGATATTGTCGAAGCAGTGGGATTGAAGAGAAAGCTTTGTTACTGCTAGACAATGCACCATCTCATCCTTCAATCTCATCACTACAAGCAGATAATCGAAAAAAATAAAAGCACTCTTTTTGCCTGCCAACACAACGTCTGTCACCCAGCCAATGGATCTGGGTGTTTTAGATCCATTAAAAAAATGATATAAATGAAAGTTGCTGTCTCACATAATTATTGAGAATGAATCTTCTGATTTATCAGTTCCAGATCTTCTCAAGAAAGTGACCATTAAAGATGCTGTCTATTGGGTTAGTGCAGCTTGGCAAGAAGCATCAAACGATAGCATATGTAAAGCTTGGAAAAAAACTGCTTCTTGATGATGTTTCTGAGACTTCTGAGACCTCTGACACCACTGCTTCGTGTGATGAAGTCAATGATGACACAGACATTGTTCCCTCTATAAGGAAGTGAGTTAGAAGAGGATGTGGCTGAATGGATGGAGTCTGATAATGCTGATTCTGGTCATCAGTTATTGGATGATGATGAAATTGTTTCAGATCACCAACAATTAGAAGAAGAACACAGTGATGATAGTGAAGACAAAGATCCTGTGGAAGATTCTCACCAAATTACACCGCAAGAGGCATTCGATGCTCTGAATGTAACACTTCAGTGGTTAGAATGTCAGGGTAGTGACCCTAACATTGGTAAAAAACTGGCAAGATACTGCTGCTAGAATGAGGCAAGAAACTCTAAAACAAACTAAGTTAACCAAATGTTTTTCAAAAAAATAATTGTGTAACTTAAATACAAGTAGCTATTCCTCAAAGTACGTACAATTGTAATTATAAATAAGTTATTACAAATCCTATACATGTATACATATTAAAATACAAGTGCAAATATAATTGTTCTCAGATAGGATATTTGTGAGTTACGGGCACTGCCCTTATTAGGGGAGTTTGAGTGCATATTCCATTTAATCTGATCCTAATTGATTCAGGGAATAGATAAATAGCCACAAACATATCATATGGCCCACACAAGCTCTCTCTGCCTACACAATAGTGGTTAGTACAGGCTCACAAGTATGCACCAGCTAAAACAGTATTCAAACAATCCAATGTCACTTATTGACACACAACAATGAGTAGCTAAACATTTATATACAAATAAATAATAAATACACAAACAATTCACGAGTACAATGACAAAACTAGTGAAGTTTCCACTGATATTTTAAATAGACTAAAAAAAAATTGTTTCTCCATTACACACACACACACACACACACACACACACACACACACACACACACACACAGTTTGAATAACTTACTCCAATTTGAAGCTTCTGCTTCCCACTAGGCATGCCCAGCTCATCAGATATTTTAGCCTTGATCACAGACACCTGGAATAACAACATGCATTTGGATAATATTTGAATCTTTAGCTGTCCACTGAAATAGAAGTGACACTTAGATATACTATAAAAGCTACTGAAAGACGATATTTTAAGGATTACATGTTGAATAGATAAAGAGCTATCAATAATTCTATGGATAAATGTGTTATAGAATAATTCAAACACATTGCGGAAACTCTTCAATACTGGAGTCTCAACTCCTACATGTACATATACAGTGTTGAGAAAACTAAGTGGGGCAAAAACATAATACATTACTAGTTAGGTCAAATATGCAAGTATTCAAATATTTGTTCTGGAACATTTGCTCACTGTTATTGGCTTTCCTTTTGGGGGAGCTCAGAGCAAGCCCCGATTTATAAACAGGACAATGTTAGGAAGTAGTGGCAACTGTCTACCTCTGTTTCACTGTGTAATAGAACATGCCATCCTTGGAATCAAAATTACCCTCCATTTAAACATGGAAATAAGAATCAAGCCATTTTGTCAATAAAATATAAAATTTGTCCTATGCAGTCAGCTGCTTTTGAATTCTCTCGACTTTTTTCTTTAATATTTTTTTTTTTTTTATAAAGCGAAGCATATGTATATTAATTTCTTGATATTGTCGTTATTAATTTTCAATTATTTCCTTAAATTAAATTTGATCCCATTGATAAGGCTTATGATTACATTATTTGGCCTAAGTTTGTGGATTAACATGGCTGCACTTTTGTTTTAATGCAATAAGGCAGTGACAACCAAGAGAGAGGATTCCATACCACTGGGCATCCTCGGTGCTTCCTTACACAATAGTTCTGTATGGGCTCAATGAAAGCATAACAAGGAGCCATCTCGGGGTAAGCATCAGTCATTGAAACCAAGTATCGTTTAAGAGGATAGGATAGGATAGTGTAGGTATTCTATGCGTTAACTAGTCTTAAGATTTGTGTTTATAGTGAAGTGTATATTTGTAAAGAAAGCCAATACATCCTTAGGAGTGAGAAGGACATGTTGTTTCCACACTGTAATACAAACAGTTTGTTGCATTTTAAGTGTACTCGTCCAACTAATTTTGAAAACTTTGATTCAGCCTTCAACACACACACAAATTATTAATAATTTTCTCATTCTAACAGCCAATATTGCTAATCAAATCTTAACCCGATGTTTCGACTTCTAGCCGAAGTCCTCTTCAGGGGTCAACTGAGGCCGAGCTATCCATGGTGATATAATAACACAATGTAAACAGCAAGATTTCTGGAGGGCACGCTTACTGTTTATTATATCCTGGAGGGTGATTTGCACGCAGCATGGACAGCCAGCATCCTGGAAGCTCTAAACCTATGTCTCTGTTAAACTTGTCGTTGCTAAACAAATTATTGTCTTGGTAATTGAAGTCCCTCCTCTTTTATCTTAAATATGTATGAAAGTTGTGACCCCCTTGAGATAGCATAAGCTCAATCTCGCCCCCCCCCCCCCCCCACCATTGGATTAATTCCTAAATGAACCCCTGTTAATGAAATAGAAGTTAAAGCAGTCTATAAGACTGTCTTTACTGACATATAGTGCAATCCACTGGTTTAGTGTTGTTGTAAACGACAATCAGTTGGATAGAAATGGGCACTAATAAATGAAATATTTGCTTAGTTGAAGAAGACTCGCTTGACATACAAGTAGTTTCTATAACAAACTTGCCGATATGACACGCTCGCTACCTGTTGTTGATTGCTCATCTCGTTGACAATGTATCCAGAGAGGTATGCATGCTCTGGATGCCTGCTTCGCTTGGTGGCTACACAGTGGGTCATATTTGGTGCCATAGTTCCTGCAGTGTACCTTTGAAAGTGTTTACGGATGGCCAGTTGTAGCAAGCAAGCTTGTGTATTGTGTTTATTGTTATTGTTATCTTTTCCTTAATATATTTACTACGTTCATTTGCAATACAAAGTACAGTGCTGGCTAGATTGCAATAGTCATTCATAGAAATTTAATACATGTACTTTTTGAATATACAGTAAAACCTCCGAACAACAACCGGTCTTGGGGACAGATCGTTTGACCTTTGTTGAGAGAGTTGCCTCTCTTCGGGGGTTCTTAGAGTATTATGCCAAGCAACAATGATAATCCATAATATAATAGAAATAGACCAATGAATGATTTATTGAGGTGAAAAATAGTCAAATAATGATCTCTGTGTTAGCGATTTTCTTGCAGATTTTGCTCGCCAAACCTGAACCTTCCAATGTCAGAGACAAGAGTGCTGTAGCAGTCTTCAAAGATGGATCAATTGTTGGACATGTCCCCATTAACATGGCTCCAATTCTGTACCAGTTTTTAAGAAGAGAAGTCAACAAGGCTTTTGTTGAAGTTAAGGGTGAAAAAGTGAACAAAGGTGGCGGCTATGGACTGGAAATACCCTGTGTTTATCGTTTATACAGTCGGCCACGGTATATATAAAGATTGAATGATACTCTTGAACCACTGCTCGCTGCTGGACATTTGTAACTAGCTATTAAGAACAATTATTATATATATTATGTAGCTATAATTTTACTATTTTGACCGCTCTAGGATAATTACTCCTGGCCGTTGTTAAGAATTCGGGGGGGGGGTGGCCGTTCATCGGAGGCTATAAAACTATTGGAACTGAACTGTAAACATTTCGTTCCACTAAAAACTACCGCTGTGGAGAGGCTGACCGTTCTTAGGGAGCCCGTTGTTGAGAGAATTCACTGTATATATATAATATGCTAGTGATAAAGGAAAAAGAATAAGTCAATGGATATTCCTAGCAACAACAGATTGCATAAATGTACTTTTTTTTATTATTATAAATTGTACTCCTGTTAGCAGAAATAAACTTATGATTTAAGCGTTTAATTTCGTAAGCAAAAGTAAAATTGTTCACTTTTTGCTTACAAATTTTCAAGAATATTTCAAGGGGGGAGGGTGAAATGACTTCAAGGAGGGTGAGTGCCCCCCACCCTAAATGAACCCCTGATTAAAGGGGAACTGCAAATTGATGCCATACAAAATGCTGCAAATTTCTATCAGGTATGAAACCATATGAACCAGGGTGTACACTCACTGTATCAATTATCAATTATTACCAGCTTAACCAGCTGGAATCCCTTTCACTATAGTAACAGGAGAGGCAAGGGTGTGTACAATAGAGACTAAAAGTCTATACACATGTGCCTTTGGGCTGAAGCTGGGAAAACTTGACCTAATTCTTATGCAGACATCCTATGATGGTCAGTCACGCCTACCACACTTCCAATACTCGCAGGTTCTAAGGAATAAAGTTCATTCAGCTGGCAAGGTCTATCACACACCTTTCATTTTCACTTGTATCCTGATGTTATCTTTTGGGTTCTCCATCTATGCAGTGAAAATGGTACATAGGCTTTCATAGGGTGGGAGGCTGGCCCTGTAGTCTCGGCTCCTCCCTCCATCCCAGCCAGATTTGGAGAGTGAGCAGTAAGATTGTATGTGACCAGAATGATCAGTGTTAGACTTTCACATAGACATGTGCTTCAAAGCAGCATGGGATAAAAATGAGTGTAGCTAAGTACACACAGTGTCTGCCATACCCTGCAAAAAATCCTGGACAAAACTTAGTTCACCAGTTATATTAATGAACTCATGATGATACAAGCTTTAACACTTTAATCTTAATAGTTTTATTGGTATACAGTTATCTTTATCCTTAGTCCAATCCTTCCTTCAACAAAGACAAAGCTTTAGAGCCACAAGCTTTGGGGCGTTCTATGTACAAGACATAACAATGATCCATCCACCAACTTAATTCCCAATGCACACTGCACATACTTGCTAGTAAGCTCCTGCAGGCAATTAAACGAGTGGGTGATTGTCCAGAGAAAAGGCCAATTAGCGCAATTAAATGTAGTCACGGCAAAGCTCCAAAGAATGATTCAATGATTCGGCTGCTATGCTAATAGCCTAGACATTCCTCTGGCGAAAGACAATCTCCAACCTAGACGTGGTTTGATGTGATGAAGCCTCTCAAGTAGCAGCACACCCAAATCCTTGAGGCATTAATCGAGAGTGTTTTAGTGATCACTAAGTAAATAACATGGTACTTACATTATTAAGAGTTGATGTGAAGTTAAACTTCACCAAAATAGAAATTACTCAAGCTGCTTGCAGACTTTTTTAGTTAGCCTCAGTAAGCATGCAGGTAACAGTAGGTGTTCTGATACTATCATAGCATTAAAGTGTTGAGTTTAATGAGTCTTTAAAAAAGTAAGTCATATTTCAGTCTTTTGTATTACAGATAAAGCTACATTAATGGCAATCATGCTTAATCACTGGACAAATGAGGCATAGTCAGAGACAAAGCTAAAAGTTAAGTTCCATTTTCTGCGAAAAAGAATGCCCTGTCTTTGAAAGGAGAGTGCAATAATTATAATAGTACAAGTTTAGCTGTATTTATTTAAAGTGCATCTGTTATTACCAAGAGTAAACAGTAACAGCTAACACAAGCATCATAACTAATTTTCTTTTTATCTAAATGACTATTCTAAGAATAAAGAGCTGTGCATAGTACAAAACAGTAAATGGAATAGTTAGCAAGTGATCCTGAGTTCAATTCCAAATGACAGCCACTTTTTAATCCTCTAGTGTTAAAAATGTGAAAGAGAGAGAATATATCACATAAATATACCCAGAAAGAGTAAAGAAATGCTTGAGTAGCATTATAAGCAGGCAAAAAAATATTCTTGGACGAGTGGAGAAATGTGTAGTCAAGAAAAGATGCATTGACTTCATCAATTTGTCTCTTGTTTGCTTTGCAATACTGAGATGGAATCTTCACACCCTCTGAAGACTAAAGTGTTCCTCACACAAATGCTGCAGGCTACAGCACTGAAACATTCAGTTTAGACGACATCCGAGGAACGTGAAACATGTCACGAGCTTAAAATAGAGATGGCTCAAAATAGTTCACTCGTGTGCTATTTTGTCTAGCCACAACTGAAGCAATATTTACTGCTGGCTTGAGTCACATGAAGTCATTAAGGAAGCCAAGCTAAGACCAGGTCCTTCCAACACAGCAACACAGCTCTTTTTGTAGGCAAAGATCAATCAAACCTCCAACTAATTCTCTCCTTAAAATCTCCTCACAAAACACTAATGATGTGGAATATTAATAATAATAATAAGTAATAATAATGAGAAAGTAATAATAAACTGATTAAAATGTATTGAAGTGACTTTGTTTCCTGTGGAAATGCCTCAAAATCAATTAGGAAATATTCTTGGGTTATAGTCTTGAGACCATTCTCAAGAAATCTGGATAATGTGTCTACCAGACATCAAATATAAACTAATAATAGATAGACCAAGAACCAGGGTGTAAAGAATCATGTCAGATCTTGGCCTTCTTTCCCACATACATCACCAATTTATTTCTCCTCAGTAAATCCAAACTTGCAGTTCATTCTAAGTAAAGTATTTGTAAAAAAAATGTATCATGGGCTCTGACGACTATTCACTGGATGATGATTGGCTCTTTGGTGTTAAGATGCCTCCTCCAAACTCCCACACTTGATGAGGAATTCAAACATAAAAAAATAACAATAATAAGACAATCAAGACTGTAAATATTGAATAGTTACTGCGGAAGACAGACAAAGCTGAAATGTTGTTTGCGAGTAATCATTACTTTATCACGTAAGGGAAGGACAGCACCATTCTTTCAGAACATGCACGGATATGTAGACTTGAGGGTTTACCCCAATGAGTGCTTCCACCTGTGTTCATAGTAACCTAACCTGTCCAGGGACATAGACTGGATTCCTACTCTACAGTGGCTGGTAATTACTATTACTGTATATAAACACACCACAGACTAGCTGACTCACATGTGCACTCTGACAATCACCTCATTGCTATGGTCACCTGTTGGTTGTCCCTTCACTTAGCTACATAGGCAGCTCGACCTGGTGCAAATACATAGTCACATATTCACATACCCTTGCAGGAGTTAGTGGTATGATCTTGGACCCACCCCCAATCCCCGTTGTGCCTAGATGGGGAAAAAAAAAAGAGACTTGGTGGGTTAGCAGCAATTAGTGGGTAATTGTTATGCAGTTAAAATCACATCCAATATAACGGGATGGAAAATTCCTAGCTATTCTCTCAACTAGGTGGTTTAAAAATGAAGGAGTAGTAGACTATACTGTGGCTGTTAGGTATCTCATGCCGCATGCTACTACTTCACATGTGACTGCTTTGCGCACGGTTCCAGCTTTCTTAGGGCTCTCGTCGACCCTTACCTGCTGCCCACATTAGCACGATGCATGGGTCACCTCAGTAGTTAACTATATATAAGGAGGAGCACAAAACATACTATTGTTTATCAAATACTACTTCTAAAATTAAACAAAATCTACAATAACAGTAAAAACAACAACAACAACAAAAAAAAGTTATCAAAAACAACAAAATAAAATTTACCAAAATTGACTGCTGCCAGGGTTGGGGTCAAATATTTTGAATAGTATTTAAATACAAATACAAATACTTTGAAGAACTCAAATACAAATACAAATACTTTCTTAGATGTAGTATTTCAATTACAAATTTGAATTGCATCACAATTACAGTAGATAAAGTGTTACATCTGACGAACATTAGTTCTTCAAAAGTTTTGTACTTTGAATAATATCTGTTGGGTTAAAATATCTTTCCTGCTATGCTATACAATGTTTGAACTGAAATAACTGGAACTAGTGTTGCAAGATGTGGTGGTTGTAGGCATGATTATGATTCGGAAGTTTAGTGGGTTTTTTTCTATTATTTGACAGTGCTGGGTTGGATTCACGTTGAAGAAACTTGCCCTTTATTCATATACATTCAGTTATTTAACAGCAGCTTTTCTTATTACAATATATTTATGCCAGCATGGACCAAGCAACACTTGATTCTGTACTTTCCAGAACTACACACTAGAATGAATCCATGAATATTTTCCAGTTATTTTATTTTCTACTAATACAAAAGCTCGCATTCCTACCTTATGATATTTTCAAAAGTATTTGAAGTACAAATACTTCACTTTTTAAATCTTAAAATAGAAATAGAAATACAAATACTCCAAAAGTGTATTTAAATACAGCTTAAATACAAATACTCATGTATTTGACCCCAACTCTGACTGCTGCTATGCCTTGTAAATCAACCACCACCAGCCACTGAATGATAGAGCTGATACAATAATTTTTTGTTAAAGATCTACTTTTGAATAGGGAGGGATTGTGGTGAGAGAGTTCGACCACTTCTTCCCATAACATTAACAGCTTGCTCCACCTCTACCCTACCCTACTTCTCTAGCTGGCCTCAAATTCCTGAGCACAGGGACTTGCCCATGCTGGTCAGGCCCCAGTCTGGGAATATCGCTTTTAAACATCAACCAATCAGCTCTAAAATATCCGTAAGGGAAAAAAAAAAAAAAAAAATATATATATATATATATATATATATAATAATAATAATAACAATAAAGAAACAATAAAAAATGATAATCAAAATTAGCTGACAAATTCTCACTGATCTGTGCCATTCTCTTGCCAATGTCCATGTGACTGTAAGTATGTTTTCATACAAACTTACCGGATCTGTGATGGGCAGCGTGACAGAGATCATCTGGCCATTCAGCTTCCATTCCGGGCGCTCCGGCATACTGGGCACGAGCACTCGGAAGCCAACTGGACCCTGTGAACACACCAAGAGAGAAATATTATCAGATTATTGATATTTCAAACATGGAAAATAGTTGTACTATAGAACATATGTAATACCTATTCAAAACTTTAATAAAATTTCTCGCAAATGAATAATCAAGTCTTAGCAAACATTTTCTGCATAATTTAGTGAAAAAACAAACAAACAAAAACAAAACAAAAAACAAAACAACAACAACAAAAAAACAGCCACACAAGACAATTCCATTTCAATGCTGAGCGGCTGCTATCCTGAGTAGTAAGTTACTACTTCACACCATAAGTTAATTAACGGTGACAAGCCTTAGGAAACTCATGGTAAATTAAGAGTACTCTTCCGTCCAGCATCATGGGAACTGCTCACAATGCTCAGTTTGTATAGCACATATTTAAAAAAACCAACAGCAACAACAACAAACAAAACAAACAAACAAACAACAGCAACAAAAACCCACAAAAAACAAAACAAAACAAACAAACAAAAAACAAGTTAATAAAAATCTATTCATCTGAAATTTAATTCCAAGCTACTGCAGTGCATAATGTTGGATTTAAGTGACTGCTAATAACAGATTATTTATTTTTGCATGATTACCTACCCCCAGCAATTAGGTGACTCCAGTAGATTAACAAGCACTAAGCAAAACAATTATTATTATGATTTATGAGCTATCACTATTACTAACAAAAAAAAAAAAGGGAAAAAAAAAAGGAAAAAAAAAAAGAAAAAAAAAAGGGAAAAAAAAAAAAAAAAAAAAAAAAAGACAATTGAATACTGTGCATCTTTTAGATTAGGGTCTTGTTGATGTGCAGTAGCTACTTTCAGCTCTCAATAATGAAATGTAAACAGAAAGGAAGTGTGAATAGTAAAATCTACTACAACTTAGTTGTCACTTATTCCATGATACAACTCTTCCCTAAGAGCTGGGAAAGGAATACTTGTAGATTAGCACTAAGTGTTTATGCCATTACATCAATGGATAATAACAGAGTTCACAAAAGTTCTGATGAGACTGTAGCTGACCTCAATTCTAACAGCAGTAAAATGAAAATGACAAGACTCCATCTCTCATACAAGTGGTCCCTGAGAGTATGCACATTTTCAGTGTAATTATGTGTTGGGATTTTTAGGGGGGGATTTTGCTTCTCTTCGAATGGTTTTGCCCCCTGCCCCCCTTTTGAAAATTATTATGACCTTCATAGTGACATTCACAAAATTTTCAGGAGAACCCCCCCTGACTAAAAAAATTGTTGATTTAACCTCTCTCAAGTTCGGTTAAAAAATACCCTGATGTGCCTGTGTTATATATATCGAGCACATGTGTACAAACAAACAAAACAAAACAAAAAAACGTGCATGCAAACTCTCCAGCTGTAAATAAAATCCAGAAGAAACTTTTCCTGCATCAATGACAACACAGTTTAAAAAAACAACTGCTCTGAGGTTGTGCCAATTAACTACCAACAAATTGAGATTAAAACCAGGTGTCCGGATTGGTATACTAGATTCCTATATTTAGACTGGTTGTCAAGGAGAAGAGCGCAGAAATGCGGCATTGGCTCGAGGAAGCCAAGATTAACTCTTCCCAAAGTAACAGCATAGCATTAAAGTTTCCACCTCCGTAACCCAATAGCTCTCATCTTTAACTTTATGACATGCATAGCAACCTGGGCAGCATTTTATTTTCTTAGGTATTTAATTCACACAATTACAAGAGGCACTTAATTCAATCTTGATTGTACGCACCATTCACTGCTAATGCCATTATGTCTTCACTGTGAGGTAGTGACAAGGAAACCTCAGAAGTGTGTTTTTATCAGGCCATTTATTTCTAATCTAGAACTGATTCTATCATCCGGATTAAATTACGACTAATGGTACCAGCTTATGAAGTGACGAAATGGCAAACTATTACATCTTTGATGGACGGCACATAATAGTTTGTGCAATTGAACAACTCCATCTTGAATTCTGACTTAAATAATAACTTATCCCCTAGGCAATATTGGACCAATTGTGCATGTAAAGAGGTGCCGATATGGTCCATTACTCATGAAGATAACTAATGGTATATCGAGAGTGGGGTTTAGTGAAAACCTGGAGAGATTTTTTTATCCCAATTCACCACATCCCCACTTCCAAGCTTATCAATAAAGGAAGTTAAGTATTATATCAAAACATGCAAGCTGCAATTGTCCATTGAATGCTTGAGTTCCACAAGAACCATTATACAAACCCTCAAACAGGAATAGCGACATCTTTAGGTGGGTGGAAGTGAAAGTGGACTCGTGTGGTCAGCTGTCCTTTACCTTGGGTCGTAGTACATATCACACGTGTGATCAGCCAAGCATCGTTTTATGCTGACATGTAAAATACTTGTCCCGTGGCGTTAGGCAATAGGACCATTCTTCTGCCCATATTGGCACACGTAATATACCACTGAGTACAGCTGAGCTTAACCCACGGTGTTGAGGCCATGAGGATCCCCTTCAGACGTGCACTACTCTAGCTATCTGTGGGCTTGCCTTGTTTGTATTTGTGGCATCTGTCATTATCCTGGTTTAGGAACAACACTACTTATTGTTGCAAAACTTTGATTGGATGCAAAACTTTGATTGGATTAACCTCTTAACTCGCTCATGCACGTGGGTTTGTGTAGCAACTGAGGCGACTTGCTTGGGAGCGAACCATGTGTGCACCTGTTTTGTTGAAATTTGTATGGAAATCGTACTACGTAATCAATATTCATGAGGTTATGAAGAACTGGCTACAAGAAACAGGGAGATAATTAATAGTTTATTAGAGGGCAATACATAGGGGAAGTTAGTTTGATGCTGGGCATTAGGCCTGGGCCAATTATGCTCCATTTTTCACATACTATGCTCTGCTCTAATGCTTGTCAAATTTACCTATTATGCTCCTATTATGCCCAATCAAATACTCCAATAACAATGGAAAATTATTAATTAGAGTCATAATGATAGTGAACTTGGATGTTCAAATAAAATGTACTATGAGAGAGAAAAAAAATCAGTATATTGCTTGGTAGACACTACCTACCACAGAGTCTAAATGTACCATGTGCTTTCACATGTGTCAGAGCCTCTTCTCTCATATACCGATGCAAGCTTAGACAACTATTTAATTCTTTGCATTAAAAAAAAAAAAATCCTCAAAAACCACCCATTATGCTGGCTTTATGCTCGATGCTTTGGCACACCTATTATGCCCAAAATTATGCCGGCATAATCGGCTCAGGCCTACTGGGCATCCCCTCTCCAATAGATAAAGGAGTAAATCAGATAGTAGTTACACTGTTATATGGAGTAAGATTAATAAAATGATATGAAATGTAAAGAAAACAACTACAACAGTAACAAAACAACAACAACAACAGAAACAAAAAACAAACAACAACTACAGCAACAAAACAACAACAACAACAACAAAAAATCCACATACTTCATAAAAATATCTCCATGCTAACTGCTAAAAATGATCAACATGTATAAAAAAGTAGCAATAGTATTTATTTATCATATAACATAATGTTGAAAGTCTATATAAGGGCATTTTCATAACGAAATTGCCAGGTCAAATAAACATTTGAAATTCAAGGGGGGGGGGGGGGGTTGTTATTATCATGAAAAAGAAATATTGATTATTAAGGTCATAATAACCAAGGGAAGGGGTGGAGGACATGTTCTCTCAATCATCTCTCCCTTCCAGACCTAACATTACATTGCTACGATTAACAGACAGTATTTTTTTAAAAATAATGGTCAGAAAGACAAAAGACTGGTGAATTAGTGGCCGAAATGAATCAGCACAAGAGAAAAGTTGTCTGACCTTAAGAAGTTTGGAGATGCTACTCAGGCCATCAGCTCGTGGGGTTGAATGCACTCAGGGTGACCAGACCTGGATGCTACTGGTCAGTGCAGACAAGCCTGTGGTTTCCAAATGGTTGTTATGCATTATCGCAGAATACAATTAGGCTGAAGGTACAGTAGGAGTCACTAATACCTCAATGCTATTGTCATGGACACAAGTCAATGGAATATGTTTATTTAGATGCTAATGAAACCAGTGCTAATACCACATTCCAGATGGAAGGGAAGGTATTATTCAGATATTAGTAAGGCTGCTTTGGTGTCAGGGTCATTTATATAATAAAAACCAACAGATTCTAAAGATGAATTGAACGTAAATTTTGTGTGAAGGCTTGAACTGGCCACGTTGACTTAGTTTTCCGCTCATTTCCCCCCTTAAATTCACCTCCAACCTGGCATATTAAAAAAAAAAAAAATAGCCCAGTCAATTAGGATTGCCAATTCTGAAGTGTATGTTGGTGTGTGCGTGAACTGGTAAATCAATTTTGCAGCATCTGGACTTCTATTGGAATTGTAAACAAGAGAGGAAACAGCCTTATGGGTTCACAATAAGTTAGCAGTATATGTGTGCAGGCGTGCGCATATCACATAAACAGGTAAGTATAGGATACTACACGACTTGGAGGTAGGTACGGGATTTACACAACCGAGGGCTGAAGACCCAAGGATAGCGTAAATCCCGTACCGACCGAACGGAGTGGTGCAACTGACTTGTACAATGGCTCTAGGATATAGAAAATGCACAATAACTCATTATAATTGGACGGTGTACTTATTCACCTCCTAGGAGGTGGGTGTGAAATATATTCACCGCGAATTGAGCAATCTGATTGGACAGTTTGAACGTACCATAGTACAAGTTTATTCATGCAACTTCTTCTGAGACCAGGTGATTACAATAAACTAACTGATTATATTACTTGCAGTTTTACTACAGACTAACCACACAGCCAGGTGCATTTACAACTGGATAGATGCCTTCTATTCCGAAAACCATGAGTACTACGCATGTCCTTTCTTTGAAAGTAATCAAATTAGACCAGAATAAACCCCAAATGTTTCCTTAATTTAAAGACGGCAAAACCAAAATTAGCTAGACAGCGTGAGTAATCCCAATGGGTAACCTTGGCAACGACCAGAACTCCAGGCAGCAATATATCACAGCACATGCTAGCAGCCAGCACGCACACACACATACATACATGCTAGGGGATAGCAGAAGGCGTTCAAGGATTTCCAAGTGCTGCCACCCCCGAAATGCAATTGAGGTTGTTAGCCATTAGTGGCTAATTATCATTGCATTGGGTAATGTGATTACATGAGCATGTAATGCAATTTATACTACCCGCAAATGTCTGGGCCAATCAAATCATAGAGTGAGATACTCAGTAAAGGAAGGGATAATTTTATCACTTATATTAATTATTTTCTTTACAATCAATATAAACATGCTCTGAGCTACACATTTCGTGTTTTTTTTTGTTTTTGTTTTGTTTCCTTTGTATAATCGCAAACTGCCTCTATATGTAGGAAATAGTATGTAGAAAGGACAATAAGAAGAAAAGAAAAAGGGGTGGGAGGGTGTGTGTGTGTGTGTGTGTTTGGCTTAACGTTTATGACTCCAAATGATTATATTATATAATAACTCAGGCGAGGCCACGATTAACTCTCCCCTTTTTTCTCTCTCTCTTGAGACATGACAGTTGTCAAAGAGGCACGCAGGGCATGAGTGAATTATCAACTGTGGTAGTTCAGCCCGTCTCTTTGGGAAATTAGACAGTATCATCTGAAATCCAATCCCCATGAAGGTTTATACAGCGTTCGTTAATCAAATGGCTAAGTGGTACGACGAATTGTGATAGTGGGCGGGTGATTAAAACTAGTATAAATTCCAATGCACAGGAATGAGAAGACTCCATAATCGATCACCAAGACCCAACGCCTCATAAACTTTGAAAACAGGCCGGCGAGACGACGATCGAATGCTTAAATGATGCAATGAGGTGTGTAGGTATCAAATTCAAAGGTAGTATATATACATGTTAGATAAAGATACTGTGAATCTGCTGCATTTAGAAATCTGAAGCCTAGAGCTGTGGTACCAGGCCAAGTAACTTAAACATTGCAGATCCATGATATCCAATCTAATTGTTTTAGAATGTAGCAACGGCTAAAACCTAAAGAAAAATTCATGACAGTAAAGCCTTGAGCGTAGCAACAATATCAATTTACTGACTTCTAAATGCCACAGAGCGTGAAGTACTTAAATAGATTCACGTAAAGCACCAATCAGATTGCTCACATGTGACCAGCTACGTTCTATATATAATTATAATATGTAAGTAGACACACCCCCTCACACATAAAAGAGAGTAATATTAATAATAATAAAAAGTAACAACAATAAAATTAATAATGAAATACAACAATAATATTGTTGTTAATTATAAAATGAGTAATAATAATGCAATAATTAGTATGCAACCATCACCATAATAATTACAATTAATAATAATACAATACTATTATTAGTAATTGATATACCTGCATGGTCCCAAAAATTAAACCGTAACAGAAATGAAAATATCTTTAACATAAACAATAGTTAATAATGAGCAGCATCGTAATATAATTTTGAAGCAAATTACTAGAGTAAATTCCACGAGAGGGAAGACCACCTAGAGTTAGAGGAGTGCTAAGCTACCCGCCAGCCATGAATATCATTAAAACACCGTGTCAAGTATGGAACATAATGTCGGATTAGTCACCATCAATCTGTCTCAATTACACGAGTCAGGTGACACAATGCCGGTCTTATTCCATACTTTCAGTGAAATCAAAAGTTCCACTGCAGATTCCACGAGTTTATTAAAGCAATGTTCGAATTCTAAAAATTGCTAAATAACTCAATGTGAATCTGGGATTAGTTAAGCACGTGAGATGAACACAATAAGTTAAAAGTTATACCCAAAGATTACTGACTAAAACAAAGAGTAGGGTTTGCTTCAATACATTCGCTGTACTTCTAAAAGGATTGTTTCACTCTACTTTTAGCAATAGTAGCATTATAGCAGCAGCAGCAACATAATAAGGGAGGACATCACCATAGACATCTAGACCAAACAAACATACCCTCTAAAAGCAAGCACCTTCATTATAATACCCTAAGGCAATTCCCTATACAACACCCACAGCATTAGAAGCTAAACAAAATATACACTAACTATATAAGGTCAAAGGAATTGAACAACACTAGTAAACATCCCCATTTTTTTAATTTCAATCCAAAAGAACTAAATATACTCAAAGGATTCAGTAACCAATTAAAAAATGCAAGGTGTCAGGAATGCATACATCCAGCTTGTAATTTCCAGAGGAAATTCTTTTTTTTTTTTCCTTTTCTAATTCCATTTGACAAATCCAGCTCAGTACAGTGAGGTCATATAGCCTGGAGCATTCAGACAGGCAGGATAAAGGAACTAGCGCTAGAATAAACATCTAAAATACATACTTTGCTAGCAGGCTCAGAGTTACACACTTCCTTATTTAAATAACATTGGATGTGATGAAAGTAGTATTTTTTTGATGAACTATTATTTTTTACTACTCCTTGAACCCTTTCTACACTTTCAGCAGGGCTGTGCGTATCCTGGCAGAAAAAGTTTGAAAGGTTCTATCAGACAAAAACATAAAATGGCGGTTACGTAGTGCTTCTGCATTTTCCACATGTTGCCACAGCTGCATGAATTGTGAAACATTGCTAAAAGAGTCCACTCGTCTGCTTACGAAAGGCTATAATGCTAAACAGTTCAGTTGCCATTACTACAATGACTGCCCCACCTCGAATGTTACAGGCACAATTTTAGATGAATTAGTACACATAGCGTGATGAGATTGAGTAATAGGACTCTCCGGCACCTGGGGCTCGAGGGTGCACATTATTTAGAAATTATTGGTTACCATGAAATAACGAAATTTCAATCAGCGCTGACAAAAAAACAAACAAACAAAAAACAACAAAAACAAACAAACATTAACAAAAACACAACAAAAAACAAACAAGCAAACAAAACAAAAAACAACAACAACCAATAATAAATAAATAAGGACTAAAGCCACTTCCTTGCTTAATTTAATCTATTCCCAATTTATGTAGCTGCACATATATTAGAGGTAGGTTCTATCTGTTCGCAATGAAAGACAGCTTTCATTTGATAGAGGACACTGAGGAGTTTACTACAAATCTAGTGAGGGTGAGCAGGAGATCATGTGTTTGCCCACACATTATGCATTTTGGTGATATAATATTAATCTGTACTAGTACAGAATTAACCTATTATAATATATATTACCAAGAACATTAACGCACAAAGGAACCAAACAAATAAGACAAAAACAAAACAAAACAAAAACGTCAAAACATATATGTTAAGCTCTCAGCTGGAATTTAATATCCCAGCTGCTACTTCCAGAAGAAATTACACTTTTACTCTTATTTCTCAAGCCTAGTTTTTCAACAGCGACATCACATCCCTTGAACCTTGCAAGATCTGCAGGACAAAGGAAGCACTCCAGAAATTGCAGATAAAGAGGTTAAATTGTGAGTGGGCGGTATGGCCCAGATGATTAATACAGGATGGCGCAGCTCTAGTAATGTCTGATTTTATTCTATAAAAAAAAACAAAACAAAAAAAAAAAAAACCCGTGAGGTATGTATTTCACACCCACAAGCATTTTATCGACATGGGTGGTGTCACTTCTCTCTGAGTTTTATCAAGGGCTGCTTCATCCGGTCCCTTTAATTTTGCCGATTTGGTAAGAACAGTTTCACAGCTTCATTCAGACGTGACTCCATTTACCTGACTATGCCCGCAAAACAACAAAAGGAATTTAGAACATTGAGGATTGCGAAAATTGTCTACAACTTATTATTGCAATTGGCCCAAGGGAAAAATTATAATAGGTGCGCACACACACACAGTCGCTCTCTCTCTCTATATATATATAATGGGAAAACAAACGATTATTAAATAGATTCTTTATTTACTCCATCAGAACATAGAAACACTTTGACATTGAAAAGGATGACAATTAATACGTCTCAATGAATTTATGCACCAAGTTTATCAGCCACTGACACAAACTGCTAATGGGAAAACAATAACAACAACAACAACAGCAGCAAAAAAGAAAACTCGCATTAACCAAATAGCACAAACTGCAAACGTAGCCCTGGACAAGTGTATGCAGCATGCATGCCATGCTACCATCTACGCTACTAAACTGGGGCTCAAAAACCTCCTCATGTACAGCTATCTGATTGAACTCCTTCAGGTGCCAGACTTGAGTGGGCAGGGCTTCAGACCAATACAGGATGGTATCTTTTGACAAGCCAAAGAAAACAATGAGATCAGACAAGTCTGGACTTTGCTAAAACTACATTTTTATGTCAGGCTTGGGCTAAGCAATGGATGATCTCATCCCCCAAGTGAGCTGGGCATTGTGATGATGCCGCCCACCCATTCACTTTTAAACCATATTATTCATAATATTTCTTTCCTTTAGCAATTACAGTGTGGGCGGTAGAATTATTTCTGCGCCTTTTAACCATGGTAGCCCTTAAAGACAAGCTTCAACAATCATGCTATGGTTTGAGGCTAATACTGTAGAACCGCAAGGCCAGACAAGGAGAGGGAACAAAAAGAAAAGACCTTTTAGAGGATATGTCAACATTAACACCGCAAGAGTTGTGTGGGCGGGATGGAATAAAAATTGCCATTGGGCAACATCTGGACGGCTAGGTTGAGATACCTCACAAGATTAGACAACCACTATTCAGATACTATTGAAAAAAAAACAAAAACAATAATGGTATTTAGCTAGCAACCTAGGTGACGGGCAACAATAGCACTGGAGTTCCACAGACTTTATCATTACTACCTGTGCACCACATACTTAAAAAGAAAAAGAAAAAAAATTAAAAGTGCTACTAGAAAGAATTGCTTAACAAGCACAGTAAAGTCCCTCCACCCTTCCCCACAAAATATAAAGTTACAGTGTTATTTTAGTAGCCATTTTATATGGTTTTCTTAAGTGATACTATTTCATTATTATATTAAATCTTAATGAAAATATCCACCAGTTTTGATTCATCTTAATTGTTTCAGAGTAATAAATCTTACTAATTCTTATACTCCACATAATCACACAATAGTTTTCAAAACAAGTTTTTCTAAAATAATTGAGAGATATCAAAAATAAAGTTGTAAGTAATAGCAATTATTTTTCATTCTAACAGCCAATATTATGTTAATTAAAACTTAACTCAAGATGTTTAGACTTCTTGCCAAAGTTGATCACTGAAGAGGACTTCGGCAAAAAGTTGAAACATCGGGTTAAGTGGCGTTAGAACGAAAAATATGTTATTATTATAATCATTTCCGCCCGAGAATGACTGAATCATTGGAAGTTGTAAATATTCCAAACTAACTTCATGGGCTAATATCAACAGCACTGTCATTGGTTATTTTTCCCCCGTTCACATGATCTCCTGCGTAAAAAATAAAACTCTGTGATAAGTTATTAGACCCACCAACTATTAAATAATTTGCCACAGTAGTTTAGACCTACCAATGCCAGAGCTCCTTTTGTTTCATATTTTCACGAATTTTACTTAGCCTCTGATTGTACTATCGGAGTCAAAGGAATGAGGCTGGTAGCATGACTTATCAGTATAACCGACTTAAGCGTGATATGACAGAATGTCACTGGAGCACAACGCTTGTAATCACAGGCAACAGAACAGAAGAACAGGAGTGTAGGACATTCAATTGATAATGCACATATCACAAGCAATTTTAAATCTTTTCCTAATTTTCACTGTTATAGTACAAATAAATAAAAGTGGGAGTGCCCTCTAATTGACATATGGTATACATTTGACTCATGCACCTCAATTCCTAATTTGAGTCAGACCCTCAATTATAGAATTCACATAAAGTATTTTGCTTTTTCTACTACTTCACTTGAAAATGGCAAATTGTTTCATAGTCAGTGAGTGGGTCTAGCAAATTATTATAGAGTTAAAAACAACAACAACAACAACAAACAAACCAGGTGAATACATCTGAACTAAAACAACAACAACAACAAACAACAATGAAACATTTTACAAATAATTTCTCAACTAGTATTCTGTACTCCAGGACTGTGTTCACAACATCGCTCCACCAGTCAGGCAGCTTGAACTGGTAATAACATATCAATATTAGTAGTAGCCAGTGGAGTATTATCATCTATTGCAGCTCCCACAAACACGCAATTCTACTACAAACTAGAAGACATGACCACACCTCTACAATGGCCAGCGTGTGTGTGTGTAATGCATGTGTGTTTGTGTATATTGCATGTGTGTTTGCGTGTAATGCATGTGTGTTTGCGTGTAATGCATGTGTGTTTGAGTGTCTGTATGTGTACACCCACTCAAACAGCTGGAAATACAAACACCCACACACAAGCAACATAACAAAAAGGTTCACAATTAAAAAAGGATCGAAAGGAAATACATAGCCTTACACAAACAAAGACTTTTGCACCGACCAAGGATACACTCAGGATACACCTAATCTGATAGGAAATGAAATGACACATGTGGTTTCTTGATCAGGCCACAACTCCAGCCTTAATGGAGGGATGTGGTAGAATGAAGAACCCACAAAAGCCACCCAGCAACCCCAGAAATGTTAATTAATAGCATTTCACATCCTCTGTTACCCTCACCTCCCCCTGTGAGGTCATCTATGGCTTCCCTTTGCACTCAACAATCTACATATCTACCACTACTGGGCTGATACCTGCCACCAGTTATTGTAATGTTAGTCTTATGACGGGTTATGACAAATGAAGTGGAGGTCTAATTAAAAAATAAAAAATAAATAACAACGACAAAAACAACAACAAACAAAAATCAAATAAACAAGTGTAAACTTCTGCATGGTATTAAGGAGTCCAGTTGAACTATTCTGTGTATGTAAATATTCCACGTATTTCAAAATATCAACTAATAACCAACCCACTAGGCTAGCCACTGCCACATGCACCCTCCCACCGACGCATAAATGGGAACAATAAATCTGTGTCTTGTCTATTTAAAATTCGCATGCATTTACCAAATGGGAAACCCCATCCATCCAGTCACCTTGACTTGCCGCAATAATCATGTTTCCGGGAAAACAAAAACAAAAACAAAAACAAACACTGGTGATAATGATCATTCTAGTGGGTAAAACTTAGAGATCATGTAGCTAATATTAAAAGAATCCTTTACCCAACAATGTCTCAGCCGGTAAAAAAAGAAAAGAAAAGACACCAGCAACCTCGGCTAGAGTTGAACTGGAGTGTGACACCTCTCGGCATGTTTAGTTAGGCTGCCATCGTGACACTATATTAGATTAGCCGAGAGGTCAATGCTTGCAGAGGCAGGAGGAAAGAAGAAGGAAAGAGTGACCGAAGAGAGAGAGTAAGTGGCAGATCAAATGCTTGACTTTGAGGGTCTAGTCTCGGGAAACCCTGATCATTTAGTATTGAGTAAACTAGAAAGAAATACCACCTAAATGCTCATGTGATGCACGCAGAAGGTCACAAGGAAAATAGAAGGAAAAAGAAGACAATAATAACAATAATAATAATAACAAAACTAGCATAGTAAGAGACACAGAACGTAAACTAATTGCACCAAAACCATATCCCAAACAACATGCCAATGAACTAGTGCTTTTAATTAAACAACTTCATATTGCTAACGACTTTTATGAGCCGAAAGTGAAAACTTATTAGTATTGCCAGTGTAATTATCCTTGCCATCTCAGAAGTTTACACACTAATTGTCTCAGTCTCCTCAAATGAGTTCTGAATATAATGTAGTTTGGGAGCTATGGGGAGAAAAATGTTAAAGCGAATTACTTTCTAAGCTACAACTAAAAACAAGCAAACAAAAAGCAAACAACAAGCAAACAACAACATATTTATATTGCCTAAGGAGTGTGTTAGTTCTCTGGCTATCTTTGCATTACTATTTCTTCTTCCCTCCACTAGTCTATCTGATGAGACTGAACTAACTTCCCCTTATTAAGTCATCACGTTGATTACTGCAAGTAACAAACTCACTGGATGCTTCGCAATGAATTCTTGTTCTGGTATCAGGTCTTCGTTCTCCATGTGCTGACGCTTGGGAGGTGGGGCCATGGGGTGAGGAGGCGGTCCACCAAACGGAGGTGGCTGCATGGGAGGCTGGTGTGGAGGAGGAGGTCCACCCATCATATGATGCATTGGAGGATGCATCATCATACCAGGAGGACCATGGGGACCACCATGAGGAGGCAACAATGGGCGATTTACCTGGCGGAGAGAAAAAGAAAGAAAGAAAAAAAGTACAAAAATGTCAAAAGCATTCCCTTTACTTGTTTTTTGTTAATTTTGCTAGTTTAATAAAACGCCATAATGAATCTATCTGTGTGACTTACAGTGAATCAATGAAATGGGACAATGCAGAGAGAATATATTAATGTGCTCTAAATGTTATGGATAATTTAGATGGTGAATAAAGTACAAACTGTACCACCAAAAAAATACACCAGAAGCCAATAATTAAGACTTAATGGCAGTGCTCCCCAAGTTTTATATTGAGACGGAGCACTTAGGATGTCTAGGTGATGACAGAAAGGGGGTAAGGAAAAAGAAGATGGATGAAGAAGGAGGTAAGTGCCACTTTTGCTTCTTTAAAAGTGATGAGTTTGTTGAAAAAATACATATAAAAAATTGAAGTATTTATTCTTTATTTTTCCTCAACTAGCACCAGAAATGCCTCATCTTATGAGAAAAAGTTTGTAGTATGTATACCATAACCAGTGCGTGTCGTGCAAGTAATACCTTTACCACGTGTGCTGTGAGAAGATTTATTCATGCGCAATGTTAGCATAGAGAATTCGACTAAATACTACTTTGTACGGACTCCATAGAGAAATTTACAAGTGTCCAAATTCAACTTAAGGCTGTAAACATACACAAGTTTATAACTTCTGCGTGTGTGTGGTGTATGTGTGTGCGCATGCTGTTTTCTTCCTTTCTTTTTTATTATTTTCCCCTTTACTTTTTTTTTTTGGGGGGGGAGGTAGGGAATTCAATTATCTGAACTGAAAGTCAATAAGAACAGTCGAGCTTATCTCAATTGTTTTTCTAGAAAAAGTGGTCAATTTTTTACACAACATGTAGCAGTTATAAAAACAGGTTGATTTGTGCACACCAAGTGGAAATGGGTCAACTGACAAGTCAAGAAGCTGTTGTTAAGCACTAGGTCAACAAACATCATATTTTTTACTTCAAAACTGAAAGTGGTTGTGGATGAAATACTTATATGGGAGTAAAATGAGCAGAAAGTTTTGAAAATCTGTACAAGTATTTCTCCAGTACATGTACTAAGTTTACATAGTCAGCGTGTATTTGCCTGTATGGAGTACACCAGACTTCTCTCATCTGGATACATGTGGGTGATACGATGCCAGTTTAATAATATCAAACAACTAAAGACTTGTGTCTCTTTAGTAGAAGCTAAATAAGTTCACTCCTTGTAATAGCACACACCGCATCAAATGGGCATTAAATTAAAGAAAATGTTTAGGATCTTCAACTCGAAACTGGACGCCAGGTCAATGGAATATCTCTAATATGCTCATGAGTGAAAATTCCAATAGCTATATACAATATATACACCCACACACAAACATTTATGTAAATACATGGAGACATTGATTGATGTAGACTAAAGCCATTTCGACGAGGAAAGGCAGTGTAGTAAAAAGGAGAAAGTACGAAGAGAAGGCAAAAAGGGAACGATTAATATTGTACTAAAAAGCGGGTAGAATCGAATCGTCGAGTAAAGGCAGCGTAAGTTTCAAAAAGAAAGGTGAAAGTAGAAAAGCTGAAGTTAAAAGTTTCACAAAGACTAAGTCCACAATCATGATAAAAGGACAGAAAGATTCAGAAGCAGGAACGGTAGACAAAGGAGGAGAAGACTCCTTGGTTCAAGAAGGAAGAGATGGAAAAAAGAAAAAAAACGTGGTAGATACAGAAATGAGATAGTTCAGGAAAAAATAGAGCAGGAGAGTGAAACTGGTGTAACCTTTACCAACCGTGTTAATGATAATGAATAAAAGTAACTTACGCTACTGCATTCTTACTTTGCAATACGTCAAGCACCACTGTGTGGCGGGGGACTTGCTAGTACATGTAATAATACATGTAGTAGTAGTAATAATAATAATAATAATAATAATAATAATAATAATAATAATAATAATAAACCAACAAATAAAAACCAATAACAAAGTGCTATGACTTAACCAGAGGGTATTTGTAACATTACATGCACTAGTGATGTACTATCACAAACTTGAAATGAGTAGGAATAGCTAGTTTAATAGCAAGACAAGATCATCAGGAAAAGATCATCAAACAGAAAAGCTTCACACTGTACTTCTCCTTAACCTTTGCAATTCACATACACATGAACTTCTATTCTTCTATTCCTTTCCAGCTAACTAACTAACCCGCATTCCTGGAGGAGGCATCATCTGCATTGGAGGGCGTCCAAGCCCCGGTCCAGGTCCTCCAACCAGAGGTGGTCTTGGGGGTCGTTGCTGCTGCATCCCTACCGGAGGGCCAGGGAGTCTTTGCATGGGAGGGACAGGGCGTGGCATCTCGGGAGGCCTTGAAAGGGGAGGGCGACTGACTGGGGAGACTGCAGACATAGGAGGGTGGGCTGGGGGAGCAGCATTCACTGGGGTCCTCAAAGTCGGACCCACCTGTTCCTTTTCACTGCACAAATGAAAGATATCATGAGTGCTTGAACAACAACAAAACAGCAGCAGCAAAAACAACAACAACATAGCAGCAGCAACAATAACAACTAGTAGCAGCAATAAACAACAACAACATAAAGGGGATTCGACAAACATTACAAAATTTAAACAAACAAATATTATTTTATAAGTGAAACTTGTAGATACGCAAATCCAGCCAGACATTAGCTGCACAAAGCACAACAGACAAACAAACAAACAAAATAGAGATGTTCCACCTAATCTTCAGTTAATGACAAATGGAAGGCAAATCACAACAAACAAAGTAAGTTCCAAACTCAAAGGCTTTTGTTGTGGATGTGAGAGATCTTCAAAAGGGCATAGGAAAGGAAATTAAAATGCCAATTTGCGGAGAAGTCTAGACACCACCAACATGGAAATACACACTCGGTCATATCACAAGCATACAGTGTATCAGTCACAATACATTCTCTTAGTTTGTCTATGAGGAGGAGATCCACAGAGCTACCAGTATCTTCATCCACTAGAACCTCCACTGATTGGACTATGTATATTATCATGGGTGGGTGGATGAATACCAGCTAATCCATTTAGCAGTATGGGCACACCCAGCCAGGCTAAACATTCAGTGCCAGAGCTAATGTTTGGACTGCAAGTCCATTTGAGAGATTCATCCAAATGAAAAAGCCAGAGTTGTTTTAAACGCTAATTAACCAGATCTTCATTTCGTTGTTTAATTGAAATAAAATTGACTGTTAATTGCTGAGTGACGAATTCTGTGATATGAACTCACAAAGAACTCGCTCAATATGCCTTTTATTTCAACTGTTACTACTCATGTGATTAGCTCAGCAGGGATTCTTCAGCATAAGTACATATGTAGTACATTCAGTATATATATATATAGAGAGAGAGGGAGAGGGAGAGAGATAGAGAGAGAGAGATAATGACTATTTTCATTTTTTCTTAACATTTTTTTAGCTGATTGGAATAATTTGAAGTCCACACATACAAATAATATAGCCATCCAAACTCAGTATTTAGTCCCAGGAAGTTATATCAAATACTAAAGTTAATTGGTGGTATAATAGGGTAAGAATTGATTGAATAAACTGGTTGTTATGAACTATGTACTAGTCTACAGTCAAACTTGCATATGCTTATAATGGGTAAAGTATAGACAGAGTACCAAACATTCCTTTAACAAGTAAATTCAATTACCTTGGTCACAAATTGGAACACACCCTAGTACCATTAAAATGAGCAGATGTCACTGAGTAAATAAATAAACAGTAGAAGGTGAAGCCAGATTGACTTCATTAACTTACACCAAAGTGTGTATGCTGTGCTAATTGTATTCATACCATTTCACTTCTTAAAGAGCCTGGGCCAGCCTATTTCACCCTCCCACCACCCACTCCCTTGTATTGAATATCATAGGGTTACTATTGAGCTAACCTAGCTCTCCTTTTCTCTTTCTCTCTCACACAACCACACTCACTTACACCCACACATGAATACTGTATTGTATTGTTTCCTTGTTGATTTAGTAAATAAATTTGACTTACGCTTGCTCTTTAGCCTTTTGGATGACCTTCATTTGCTCATCAATGTTAGACACGGCCTCTCTGGAAATGGCATCAGCGCTGAGGAAAGAGAATGGGAGGAGCCACAGTGGGCGGGGTCACAGAAGAGAGACAGGGGTGTCACACGTGGAAGTGGATGTACCATGCAGAGTGGATAAAAAGAATGGATGAAAAAATCAGAATGTGTAATAGAATAAAAATTCAAAAGGATCCTAACTAGTGATGTGCTTGAGCACAAATGGCAAGTGAGCCTAAAACTACACTCTTGTTAAACGATTGATTTTAACTACTAACACTCAAGCTACTAAAAAAAAGTCGAATTTTTAAATTATGTGTATACGATAAAGGGGATTCAATGCAATAGTAACCACTCCCGCAACAGTTTGAATTGGAAAAAAAAAAAAAAAAAAAAAAAAAAAAAAAAAAAAAAAAAAAAAAAAAAAAAAAAAAAAAAAAAAAAAAAAAAAAAAAAAAAAAAGCAACAAAAACAAGTAGCGTTATTTACAAGTTTTCTTTGTACGCACAATACTTGAACATACCTACACAAGGCTTGCCTTTGTGGTTACTCTAGTGGACAAAGAATTTTCAAGTAAATACTGCTGTGTAGGGCTTATAACAGTGACAAATAGCGTATTAACTTACCACCGCCACTAACTCAAATAGAAATGGAACTCTGTTAAGTTTTTGAGTTTTAACTAAGAATTCAAAGCTGTAAACAATTCAATTTTTAGGATGATACGGGTAATGATTGATAAACCAGAGGATTCAGTTTAGTAAAGTTTGGGACGGGGTCGAACAACGAGCTAACAAAAAACACGAGAAGGTCAAAATACAAAATGACATACGTACGTCAACATTTAAAAAAATATAAACAAACAAACATCCCTGATTTTCAATTGTGTTACCCTTGTAAGTGTCTCGCTTACTACACTCGCTCGCCAACCATGCTATGAATATCATATATTTTAAAATTCCTATTGCAGTCAATAATATAAAATAAAAAAACCCGCATATGCTCTAAAAATGTTTTAACTCTGTGCATACGTCACTTTGCATAACCTTGTCCCTCATTAGATTGTTTAGTCTAGCGTGCATGCAGCGTGCAAATTCCAAAGTAATTACCAAACAAATCTCATATATTAGTAAAAGAGACGATCCAGTTCGAAGAAGAGGGAAAGAGAGAGAGAGAGAGGAGTAGTTTTAGAAAAGTTTAATTTGAGATCTGTTCATTATTTTTTTCCCCTGACTTCAAAACAGTGTCAATTGTGCCAAACTATTTTTGGTTTCAGTGTAGGACGGCAAACAACATGAGTACACATTCTGATGGTGGAAAGGTTTGTTAGGCAACAAATCCCATTTGCAATCATTACTTTCACCTTCATTACCTTTAGTAGAGACACTAAGGGAAAAACACTGGCGTTGCATGAATAACATGACACAAAGATGGAGGAAATGCTACTAATTCCATAGGGTAATGCATCAGAATTTCTTTAGGGAAATACAGAGTATCAAAATGATACAATTGCATTCTGGTAATAAGGCAAATCAAGACACATAACTTGCAACCCAAAACGTTTTGTATTGTACAGCCTCTCTTTTGCCTCAGATTCAAAAATGTCCATTCAATCACATTGGAATCAGACTGGGGCGGAACTTGTCTGCTCATCACTGGCAAAAAAAGGGTGACTCAGTGAGAGGACACCAGCCTATACATCTCGCCAACCTCAGCCACTTAGCACTGGGTTGACTAATCCCATTCATGAATAACATTAACTTGACAACCCCTTTCCACAAACCTAGCAGCATGTCCGTCCCATTGCACAGTGGGGGGTTTGGGACCAGCCTCTTCTCCAATCTTCTGACCAATGACAGTTTCCTCCATGCCAAAGATGTCGGTACGTCTCTCGGCCAGCAACTTGAGGTTGGAGCTGATCTGCATGCCTTCTGCAAACACCTCTTCCTGCGTCTTCTTAGTGTCTACCTGCTTCTTGGAGTCTTCTAACCACTTGGGATCCAGCAATCCTGTAATGTAAAAAAAAAAAAAAAATATAAAAAAATAAATCAGGATATTTTTCAGAACCAAATTTGAGTGGTCAATTTTGAAATTTCAGAGAGGTTTCTTGTTTCCTCGAAATTGATGAAAATTTTGTGGCAAATGTCACCATGAAAGTCATCGTTATTTTCAGGGGGGGGGGGGGAGGGGGGCAAAATGCTCCCCTAAAAAGGCCTAAAAATTCTCAAAAAAAAAAAAAAACAAAAAAAAACAACAAAAAAAAAAAAAAAAAAAAAAAAAAAAAATTAAAA
>WLWI01000717.1_pt1 | contig 29795 bp, 13 predicted proteins | sample 6701501 | NCBI WGS metagenome assembly WLWI01 (sample SAMN12718690, study PRJNA515312) | sponge metagenome | isolation source: marine sponge | host: Mycale hentscheli | place: New Zealand: South Island, Marlborough, Capsize Point | collected 2014-11-01 | reverse complement strand
GTCAGTAGTTGAACACCTCTTAAAGTAGCAAGTCTGCATGGGCGTACTGATACACTCCACAGAAGTGTAGTAAAGTCACTATGCTTATAAGGGTGTCATGCTACACTCCACAGTGTTACCAAACACTCCAGAGTGTAGCACAACACCCCACAATACCGAAGTGTTCCACTACACCCCATTAAAGGTGTAGTGGAACACCCCATTTTTTACAGTGTAGTTTTTATATTATTCTTATTTATAATTCGGTTTACCTATTTATAGTTTACATTCATGGTTTTGTTTCTCTGTGTATTGTCCCATGTTTATTTTATGTTTAACCACTCTTATCCTATTTCTAATTCAATTCAAACTTTGTGTTCATTTAAATTTGTGTCCATTTATTCAAATATCTTCTTCCCATCTTGTATTACATTCCCTCATCCTTACCTCTAGTGATATACACCAGTTTTCCTCATACCATTTCAGTTGTTATATTTTCTGCCTTGTTTAAAGATTAAACTCTTTATACACCTTAAGAGTAAACCCTCCAGGTGATTGGGCAGCCCCAGCAACTCTGGTGGCAACCTACCCTCAAGTATTCAGTTAACCCAGGATAGCTTTGATCCTGTGGCCTTCAGTTAAACCTGACTGACCCGGTTCCCTCACACACCTACTCACTCCTCTCCTCTCCCTCTACTTAATAAATATTTAATTACCTCACCTCTGCTTACTCTCTCCTTCCTTTCTCTCTACAAAATGAATATTTAATTCACTTGTGTCCACCTACTCATTCCTTCCTTCCTCTCTACTAAATGAATATTTAATTAACTTCCACCTACTCACTCCCCTCCTCCCTTCTACAAAATGAATGTTTAATTAACTTGTGTCTGCCTACTCATTTCTTCCTTCCTCTCTACAAAATGAATGTTTAATTAACTTGCATCTACCTATTGTGTCCACTTGATAGTGTCCACATAATATTTAATATTACTTTGCAAGGTTGCATTTATTTTTTGATATCCAACACTCTTAAATGTCAGTTTTAACTTATCAATATATTCAATTGATTTACTTCTGAAGTACTTACAAGCCATGTTTGAGTATGTACTTTCCAACAAATATAGCATGTTTAACCTGTTCTATTCCTTATTTTATGAGCTATAGTAAATGTGACCGGTTTTGAGAAAATCGGCCTAAACGCGGCATCTAAAGTTTTCTAATTTATTCTACCAGTAGGCTGCACGGGGCCTTGGGATGCCGTCCTCCTCATTTGGAAGCTGTAGCACAAGCCATCTTCGCCCTACGCACTACAACACTTCAGTATTTTTGCTAAACTTATTATTGCTGATTTCGAAAAAATGCCGGGTAAAGGCGTTGCTAAGGTCAGGGGGCGTGCCTTGTGTCCGTATACTATTACTGCGTGTCTCCGGGACACTATGGAATAAACCGGTTACAGGCGGATTGAAAGAAGTTTAAAAGGCTTAATGCAGGGCTCTTTAAGAAACTATGATGGCGAGAATTGCGTGAGTACGTGAATTATGTAGAATAGTAAGTGAATTAGTTAGCTACATTTTTTTCCTGCTGTTAGTGAAAAGCCCGCCAATAATTTCTTAGCAACTCTCCGTACACGAGTCCAACCGGCTAGTGTTTCTAGCCTCCTAGTGTGAGTTCTAGAACACGCCAGAGCTTACAACTGCGTCTTAAGCTAGAGCTAACTGGTAACTATCCATTTCTGCCATAAAAAAAATTTCGAAAAAAATCGACCCATATGGCTTTACCCGGGGATACTGAAAAAAATTGTTTTCCGCGTTTAGGCCGATTTTCCCAAAAACCGGTCACAAATACTAAATTCATAAACACTACTATTGAAATTGTTATGAATAGTTTATAGCAGCACTTGTCTTAAGGTTGACTGCAGCAATTATTAGTTTTGACAGCTGCTTCTGAACCATGATTGGCAGTAGCTTCTGCTTGGCTAGGATAATACAATGATAAAAATTCTTACTGAAAAATTACCTTCATTTACAGTAAGTACACTTAAATGTGTCAAATGAAAATAAATTACTAAATAATTAGCTTCATCAAAGCGCTTGAAAGGTGATTGCTTTGAAAATTCTATATGATACTAAATATAAGTTAAAAAAAAACTTAATTTTCCTGTCATCATGCATTTAGGACATTTCTTACTTTTGCCACCTTTCCCCATAGAAATAGGGCTAAAAGACCTGTGCCAATGGACATTTAGCCCTATCCTCTACCTGAAAAGTTACTCATTTAGTAATTATTGATTATTTTTTAGAGTAATTCATGTATTTTACATATAGTGACTAAATTTATCATTGAGCTATAATTGGCAAGTTTTTATTGTAATTTGTGTATTTTTTTAAGCTTCAGCAATGGGTCGCCATCGTTATCCAGCTGTACACTGGGAAAATACCAGCAGAAGACTATACAGATCAACACTCTGGGAGACTCGTTGTTCATATATCAATCAACCTCAATGTTTCTCTAACACTCAATATCTGTTAATAGCCATCACAATGATCTGGATTTTCAGAAGGAAAACAAAAACTAACTCGACCAAACTCTGTTCTATAATAAAACAACCAAAGACAAAAAGCAAAGAAGAAATACAATCTCTCCCACTGATCTGGTCCATTTGGAATAGTTCAATAAATATCTTAAAAGAAATTCATTCCAGAACTACTTCACTAAAACAGAAACTATTGTTACTATGTGGAGATGTAGAAGCCAATCCTGGCCCATATAATAAAGGTAAATTATCCTCTATCCAATGTGATGTTAAAATGGAGTCAACTTCAGCTACAGCCAGGTGTAAGGCAATCAATTATTAGGTTAACAACTTTTCTATTATTTCTATTGAGATATAATTATTCAGTAGTGTCAAATATAAAGATATATTATATCAATTGAATTTGTTAAGAGTGCATTGTTAAATTTTGAAATATGTAAACAGTACTGAAACAATGATCTGATTGCTCTAGCCACAACCTTGTAGAACTTTTATCCAATAAGCATTTATTGTCTAGGCAATGCTTCATTACCAAATGAATTTAAATTATAACTGTTGGTGGAATCAGGGTGGAATAAATTTTTGACAAATTATATATAACGATAACATTGACAGAAAAAGCTGAGATTTTAATTAATATCACTCGCGTTTCGAGAAAATTTTACTTGTCCATTTTTTGTCATACTTCTCTCACAAAAAAAATTCAAATTTTCTATTTTCTGTCCTATTTTATCTCCTTATTCTGTAATTTTTAAGAATTATTTTAACCTAATTCAAGCTGTAGTCCCTTATTTCATTGCATTTCAAACATCTTCACTGAAACTTAATTAACAGAATGTGTATTATTTACACTGTTATAATGAACAAACATTATTGCAAATACTAAATATCCAGTTGAAAACAGGCACAAAATTAGATTTTTATGTTTTATTGGAGTTCATAAACCAGTACAAGTAGAATTGTTTTAACAACTCTTATCTGCATGCAATTATTTGTTTTGACAGTTGCTCTTGTACTTTGTGGTTACTGGCTGCATGTGCTTGGCTAGGTAGAGAAAATGACTACTTGTTTGACAACTGATACCAGTGAACTTTGAGACAAACTGAGTACTTTTAGGAGATATTAGTATCATCAAGATGCTGGACAATTATCAATAGTAATAGATTTTAAATGTAATGCCAATCAAAGATCAAAAGTATATTAGAAACATTAACAACATAATAATGTTACGAAGTAATTAAATATAATTAATTGTAAATATTGTGTGTCAATGTAAATGTATATTCTATTATTACACCAATGATTTTATTTTTTAGATCAGCCTCTCAGTCATTATGAACCTTCACCTCGAGGGTTAACTAATGCCTCAGCAAATACTGAACAACTCTACATTCATGGAGGTTATGTTGACAACTTCTATATCAATAAAAAACAACTGAAGAAGGTAGTTCAAATCTATGAGTGCTCTACAGAATCCTGGAAAGAACTTGCTACAACTGGTACTCCACCTCCTGGAATATATACCTGTGCAACTGCTTATTCAGATCATATTCTCTATTTGTTTGGTGGTCGTGATGGTACATCATTCCATGCTTCATTACATCAGTTAGACACCAGATCTATGACATGGTCGCAACTCTCACCACAACATGATAGTGGACCCATGAGGAAATCTTCATGTCAAATGATACATCTTAATAGTACATTAATCGTCATTGGAGGCTATGGCATACCATCAGGTGAACTGCAGTCTGGATCACAATTTACTGAGAATTATCAAGATGGTGGTGGCTGGACAAATGAGATTCATGTGTATAATATTTCACAAAGTAAGTAATAATCATATCAAGTATATAAACAGTATTACAGAATAGATGGTAAGTATGTGTTACATAATGTATTTTTATAGTTATTAGCTATACTTATAGTAACAGACATGGTTATTTCCACTTAATTTTACTATACAGTATGTATTAATATTTTAATTAATGTGGCATAAAATATTTTAATGCAAATATGTGCTACAACATTGAATAGCCTATTCATGAAAAATTGTGTGTTTAATAGTTGGATAAAATAACTAACATGTGTCTTGTCAATGAGAAATAATAGTAAAAATGAAAGGAAAATTAGTATAGAATCATGTCTCAATTGTGTCAATGCTTTGAAATACCCTGAAATTACAAATGTAAATAAGAACAATACATTATGGTTCAATTAGTTTAATTGGATACTCAATTTGTTTAGATAGTGTTTATAAAATTCGATTTGCTTGTGTTATATTTATTACACATGTGGAATTGAGTGAAGTGAGTAAGACACTCATAAGTAAAATTTAAATAACATTCAGATATTGTGTAAAAGTATAAATATAATATGCTACACAGGACATCTTGTTTCACTAGATCATAGATGGTGACATGTGAAAATCTTACTTCAAAAATTAGAGCAAAGTACTAACTGGCTTGACTTTGCTACAGATAAAATTCTATGATGAGTTCATTAAAATAAGTGCTTTATAATTTTCCTACCAAAATAGCTAAGAGTAGAGTCTGCTAAATTGTGGGAGAGGGAAGAGGAGGTGAAACTATGTGGTTGGATAAAAAAGGAATTGTTTTTGTCTTTTGCACTAAAAGCATGAAATTTGTGTTTATTTGAGAAAATGACACGAAATAAAAATATCAGACAAACGTACACTTGCAACTTTACAATGTGTCATCATAACATGAAATTATTTTTCTATGTTGATTATGTTTAGTTCATGAGTAATTTTTTGTGAGCATGAACGATAAAACATTTTTTTATCACTTCAATTAGTATGTTTTCAAATGTAAAACTTGCCCTTAGTGATGTTGCAGATGTTATTGATGGAGGATCAATAATTATGAATATCTTCATTTAAAAAATGAATCTAAAATTGTAATAGCTATTTTTAGAATTACTAATTTTACTTGAGAAGTGTACATTTAAATTACATCACAAAATGCTTGTATAAGCCTTTAAAATCCAACATTTCATTTTTGTGATAAGATTGTGTGAGAATTTTATCATGTGAGATTTGAAAGTTACAGGCAGAATTATAATGCAAAAAGAAGGTGGGAGTTCTCAATTGCAAAAATAGAGTAACAAAGTTGATCAAAAAGTTGACCTTTCAGCTCAGCATATAAATGGTGTTTATGATATAACTAAAGCTATTAAGTTGTTTAGTATTCACTTTAATTAGTTCGTGTCTACTCTATTTTAGGATTATATAATTCTTATTCCTTTAATTATGTGAATTAAGTCAATGTTTATTATCATAACTGACCCTCAAACAAGTTTTGTCAAGATTACATCTGTGTGTGTGTGCATGTGTGTGTTTGCACCTCCAAATTAGTTACAGTCAAGCAAACCATATGGGAAGCAGTTAAGTTAAATACATTTTTTCACGAAGAATCTTAGTTTCTTTAAGTCCAGTCTTAAAAAAATTCAGAAAAAAATATACGAAGTGTTAGTTCATTCATTAGTACAATTTTTTTTATTTCTAATTAGGTACATGGTCTTCTCCCTTAATTACTGGAACTCGACCTTCTCCATTATCTGCTTTTACTCTCACCTGTATTAGTCCTACTCATGCAGTCTTGTTTGGTGGATATGATGGTAGTATACTCAATGATACATACCTCATAGACTTGGCACAGATGGTAAGAATTGTTTAATGTGGCAAGCATAAAATACAACAATTAATTTTTCAAGAAATACATTTTGTTACTAGTCTACACTTTCATAGTGTCAGCACTATAACATAAGTTACTTTATATATAGTACTGAAACTTTACAATTGTTATACTAAAACATTATATGTATTTATATTTTATTATAGCATTAGCTCCTCATTTACATGCATATATGTATGAAGTATTTATATTACATGAAATGTGTTGGAATACTTTGCTATTAGAAAATATTGTGAAGAGTTGTGAATTGCATTTACTCACTGATATGTGGAGTTCATGTTATGATTTAGTAGTCAATTATTGTTAGTGATTTATTAAATTGATTATACTTTACTGACGCTGAGGATGTGATGTGTTCATTCCCAAACAAGACTGGTGATTAACATGTACGATGAAGTGGTTGTAGTGGATCAAGTGTTCAAGAAAGGATAAGTTAATAGCTAGATTGCTGCAATCAAAAAAATGAAGCAAGCAGAATGAGCCCTCATTTTATTTAGCAACTCTATTTTTTACCTGTAAAACTGGAAATACAATTATAATAACAATCACTTACTGTCGTCAATGTTTTTCCTCATACTACTATAGTAACTATTTTCTAACGAATTAATTTCTACTTATTGATATGCTGAGTCCGAATTTTGACTATTTGTCTGGATGATATGACAGACTATGTTTGTAGTATACCAAAGCAACAAGTATAGCATTTATTAATTCTGGAGAGAATATTATTATTTGATAGTTGTTGCTCATTCAATAATTTTCTTCATGGTTGAATTTGACAATAAATTATAGAAAATTATTTTCACCATAAGCTAAAAAGTCTTTGTATTTTCCTTATTTCTCATAAATCAGTTTCTTTTTTTTTCATGATTATATGTACCTATTCACTAGGGGTTGGTAAATTGTGCTGGCATAATTTTGACCATAATAAGTGATTTCATAAATACTAGCTTTTGCTAGCATGATTAGTCTATAAGTTTAATGAGGTAGTAAGTTTTTGGCAAAAAAATAAGCATTTTTATTGTACTATAACAATAGGAATTTGATGTAGTCTTCAAGAGACTGTCTTTGGGACTTTAAAATGAATTTTTGAGTTTACTAAATACCCTCTATAGGTAATTCTATTTGAAGATTTCAATACAGCTTACCTTAGGAAATAAATACTTTTAGATCCACATCTCAACAGTGGCCATACCAGGATTCAGTTTAGTCATGGGTAGTGAGATTCTTATAGTTGTGATTGCGGTTAAGGTGATCTTTGAGCTCTGTAAAGGAGCATAATATGAGCATAATAGGACGTTTGAAGTAGCATAATTACTAAAAATGATGAGCATTGTGATTTTATTTTTTTTTAATTTCCTGATTAGCATTTCATCCATTTAGTTCTGGAGAGTCACATTATAATGCTAATTACTATACAGATGAATAATAGAATATATAATCTTGTAGGAAATGAATTACAACATTTTTCTGTCAGTAGCTGTAGCTATTTCTTCCCTTCTTAAAAAGATCCCCCTCCCAAATAAAAAAAATCTGCTCCTGCATTACTGAGACATTATATGTTTTATTTATTTGTTTTAAATCTAATCCTGCTTTTTTTTTATAATTTATTATATGCATGGTAGAATATTTTATAAACACATGAATGACAGATAAGCTCATGTTAATTCTGTAGTTGACTATTTCATAGTATATAGAACATTGATTTCACTAACGATATTCTTAGTTGGTAATTGTGTGGAAATACTTTAAACATTAATACGTTAGGCAAAGCAGTATTCAATATTGGCTAGTTTCAGAATTAAATTAAATGATTTCATGTTTATATCAAATTTATATATGACCATTAAATATTAAAATACTAGCGCTAGCCTCAGTACATAATTGTACTAATAGTTTATTCACATCAATCAGTTCATACAAAGACTATAAGTCATGCAATGATAAATATCAACCTTTATGTCAATTACATTTATCAATTTAATACGTTTATGATATGCAAAATGACTAGCACCATCAAGTTCAGACTAGAAATTGTATCACATTCATTTCTCATCTCAAATAGAATGCATTCAATATGTATGTTTTTTTTACACATATAATATATTATAATACTCCAAAATTAATAATTATATGGAATGTGGTTTATGTAATATGAGTAATATAGAACTGGATTTTATTAATCATGCTAACATTATTAATACTATATGATCAGTTTATAATCTAATTTATGGAATCAGTGAGTTTATAGTAATTTTATTAAGATGAAAAGGGTGAGAGATTGTACTGTTAGCATATAAGACAGGGTGTAGTTTGTGCTGATAAAAGGTCAAGGCAGCTGTACTCACAAAGAATGTTGTACTAAGAGGCCACTTATGTAATAGCTTACATTGAGCAGATGTATATTGCTAAGTAGACTAAATATCTTAAAATATATTTATTAAACATCATTAATTGTGATATATTTTTTTCTAAATTGTTTTCAATCTGCAAAAATTCACTGGTTTAGTTATCGTATTTTTTTCCAGTTTCTGTCGACCTTCCAATTATTCATTAATCATAATTATTTAACATTAATTAATATTATTTTATTTTTTTTATTTAAGTACATCACCTTGTTCTTGTTGTACATGAAATTATGACTGTATAATGCAGTGGTATTGTCTGTTGTTTTAATAGGTACACAACTACTTCAGTCTGTTGGTGTTAAAATTAAAAGGTTTTATAATTATTTGGTATATTTTGTTTCACTATTTTCTAGTTGTTTACCAAACTTGTGTATCCTGATGGAGCCCCACAACCATCTCCTAGAAGTCGTCATGCAGCTGTTTGTCTTGATTATAATACGAACAACCCACAGTTGTTAGTAATTGGTGGTTACGATGGCAGAAAGACTTTAAGTGATGTTTGGTGTCTCCATGTACCAGCACAAAGTTGGCAACAGGTATATTTTCTAATTATAGTTCAGTTGAAATAATTCAAACAATTATGGAATAATATACTTATAGAAGTCAACTGTTTAATTTAATTTTTCGAAAATATAAAATAAGGTAAATAAGTTACAGTCTTCCAAGTATATAATAATTAGAACCTTATTGCATTACATATTTAATTATAAGTATTCTTTTATTCAGACAGTATGCTAATTACTAACTTACAATTATTGACTTGTGATAACAATCAACCACTGCAGCATTCTGCATATTTTAATTAATTACATTAAATATGTTTACTAGATATAATCAATATTGAATAAATGTTTTCATCAATTTATATTTATAATTATAAGCGAGTTTGACGAGCGAGCGAAGTGAGCGAGACACTATCAGGGGTAACTCAATTGAAAATCGGGGAAATTTGTTTGTATATATGTGGGGATGTACGTATGTTATTTGTACTTTGATCTTCACGTATTTTTGTGATAATTCGGTGGTCGACCCCATCCCAAACTTCACTAAACAGAATGCTCAGGTTTAGCGATCATTACCCATATCACCCCAGAAATTGAATTGTTTATCGTTTTGAATTCTTTTGCGGGTGCTGTTAAAACTTGAAAACATACCGGAATTCTATTTCTATTTGAGTTTGTGGCGGCGGTGAGTCAACAGTATTTACTTGAAAACTCATTGTCCACTAGACAGTTTCATCAGGAAATATTCAGATCAGATTGTTTTAATATTTAGATTTATAATAATTGTGTTAATTATTATAACATGTGAAATAACATAATAAATGTAGCTATTGCAGCTATTGCGATAAATATTTCTATTTTAGATTTTATTAAAACAGAATGTACAGTAGGACCTCAGAGTTACGGACTTCAGAGATCCGGAGATACCGGTTAACCGAACGGACAGTAGTTAATTGACATCGGTAAGGATCGCCGCAACGAACTGAAATTACGCGGTCGGGTAAGTGTAGTTGATGCAAAGCAGGCGCTGAGCAAACCGCGGACGGGCGTACTGTAGTTCTATTCTCAATCATTTTGCTGCTATGGCTTCTACTAGTGGAAAAAAGCGAAAGAGGACTGTTTTGTCTATCGAAAAAAAGTTGGAAATCTTGAAAAAGATTGACCAGAATATATCACTAGCAACTATTGCTGATGAATTTGGAATAGGAAAGAGCACCATTTATGATTTGAAAGCTGCTAGACCCAAGATTATGAAGTTTGTTACTGAAACTCAGGACATTAACACTTTACTTTAGCTATGTCACTCATGCGTACTAGCTAGCTAACTCGTCGATCGTCGATGTTTGTCGATGGTCGATCTATCACTTTGTTTTTGTATTTAAACGTTAGCTATTTTCATTTCACTTAGCTATTTCCCATTTGTATTTGAAAAGCTTGTATCTGCAAAGCAAAAAATATATAAAGATGTGATAACAGAACATACATAGTTATAATGCTTATATGGATGTAAAACATTGAAGGCTTCAGAGTTACGGAAAATTCAGAGTTACGGAACCTCCATTTCCCAAGGGTTCTGTAACTCTGAGGTCCTACTGTACTTTAATTACAAATGATAGATTTATACAGTAAAAGTAAATACAACAAGCTAACAAATGATATGTATAAGATAATAGTAATGTAAATACTCTCACATCTACTAAAAATTATCTGGTTACCTTTAGAAAAAGCATCACTAATTATCAGCAAAACATGTTACAGTACATATGCAGAGTTATATTTTGTATCAACGAATAAACCATTATAGGAGGTATGAAAATAGCAAAGTTTCTCATTCTAACAGCCATAATATTGTTAATTAAAACTTAACACAACATTTCGACATCTTGCCAAAGTCCTCTTCAGTGGTCAATTATAACTATTTCAGCTGAGACTGACTGAATCATTGAATGAGGAATGAAATTTTTTGACCAATTGAATACAAACAAGAATATTATTGTGTGGTATTCTCATGCAAAAAGAGAAACAAAAAGACCATTAGCCATCACAGATAATTATATTAAAGTTAAAATGTATTTTGTAAATAAATTATTGATCTCAATATTTATGCAAAAAAACGTTTGTATTGTATTTAATTATAATATTCTAGAAATCATAATGATAAAAATTGCAAGACTTCAGTAAAACTTCTTTTTAACGACCATTTGAGAAGAAAAAATATAAAGACTATTTGACATCTCAGATAATATTGAAATTGAATTTTTTTGGTATATTCAAGCAATACATGTTTCAAGTGTATTTGATTATTCTAGAAATCATAATGTTAAAATTTGCATGTTATGATTATTGTTCAATATTTTGTACTTTAGATGACTATCTTGTCACAGCCTAGACGATATCATCGTGCTGCTGCTTTTGTTATTTCTTCTGAGCTCACGGAAATAGTAATATTTGGAGGGGATAATCAACATGAGCTACTTCTCTCAGATACTACAATATTAAGATTAAGTAAGTTTTACAACAATAAAAAATTAATTCAATTTAATTGTTAATATGTATTATACGCGGGATATTTTGTTATTTTGATAGTTTTATTCATCTAATTATGTAATATAGTAAATAAAATGTTCTAATACCAGAGCCTAGTCATTTTCAATACAAAAAAAGTGAGGTATTATTTTAAAATTTTTAGTGCACTAACCACAACCAACTATAAAATATGCTAATTAAGAGATTCTGGACAAGTTCCACACCTTCGATTTGATCAGGTGAAGATGCCAAACCGTAAAATATGCTAATTAAGTGATCCTTGACAAGTTCCCCACCTTTAATAAGATCAGCTGAAGATGCCAACCATAATACGGTAAGTAAGTGATTCCGGACAGGTTTTCCTCCTTCGATATGATCAGGCGAATAACTTGAACCATATATGCTAATTAAGTTATTCTTGACAAGTTCACCTCCTTCAATATGATCAGGTGAAGATGTCGAACCTTAAAAAATATGCTAATTAAGTGATTTTGGACAAGTTCCCCTACTTCGATATGATCAGGTGAAGATGCCAGACTATAAAATATGCTAAGTAAGTAATTCTGGACAAGTTCCCCTACTTCGATATTATCTGGTGAAGATGCCAAACCATAAAATATGCTAATTAAATGATTCTGGACAAGTTCCCCTCCTTCGATATGATCAGGTGAAGATGCCAAACCATAAAATATGCTAATTAAATGATTCTGGACATGTTCCCCTCCTTCGATATGATCAGGTGAAGATGCAAAACCATAAAATATACTAATTAAGTGATTCTGGACAGGTTCCCTCCTTCGATATGATCAGGTGAAGATGTTGAACCGTATAATATGCTAATTAGATGATTCTGGATAGGTTCCCCTCCTTTAATATGATCAGGTGAAGATGCCGAATCATAAAATATGCAAATTAAGAGATTCAGGACAAGTTTCACTCCGTCGATATGATCAGGTGAAGATGCCAAATCATAAAATATGCAAATTAATTGATTGTGGACATGTTCCCCTCCTTCGATATGATCAGGTGAAGATGCCAAACCATAAAATATGCTAAGTAAGTGATTCTGGACAAGTTCCCATCCTTCGATATGATCAGGTGAAGATGTTGAACCGTATAATATGCTAATTAAGCGATTCTGGACAAGTTCCCCTCCTTCTACATGATCAGGTGAAAATGCCAAACTTTAAAATATGCTAAGTAAGTGATTCTGGACAAGTTCTCTTCCTTCAATATGATCAGGAAAAGATGTTGAACCTTAAAATATGCTAATTAAGTGATTCTGGACAAGTTCCCCACCTTCAATATGATCAGGCGAAGATGTCGAACTGTAAAATATTCTTATTAAGTGATTCTGGACAGGTTCCCCTCCTTTGATATGATCCGGTGAATATGCCAAATGTGAAATTGATCGAACTTTTCTCGATATTTATGCACGCCGCGTTGTGCCCGGTTTTCCTGTAGACGGTCACATATATGTTTCATACTGAAGGATAACAATGCTCTTTCAATTGGTAGTATTGGTTTAAATTTTATTAAAGATTTGATGTGATAAATAATATAACATAAAACAATTAGAACGGTTTAATTAAACAATTTAATTAGTGGAAGAGGTAATATCATCTCACGAGTTCCAGAAATAATGAAAACTATAATCTTCGGTGAACCTACTGATATTTTTGTTGTTTTTTTGGTTATGTACTTGCCTTGCTATAGGAGAAATAGTAAGCCTACCAATTTTAGCTGTTTGTAAAAAAAACCTTTAATGGTTAAATATAAATGGTAGTGACTATTGATTATTGGAAAAGCAATAAAATTTCCAAGGTGGGTAAGAATCGCTAAATCAAAAGATTCTTTTTATCAAGTAGCCTTTCCAAAATACGCTCTGTTGAAAATGCTCTATCATACCAGAGATCTAATCTACTTCGCTATTGGAAAATGGATTTTCAAGTATGCACTATTGTAAAATAACTAGCATACTTTATAGTTGGACGTGTTATGTGTAATAGGCTTTTTCAAAAACTTGTTCAACTGAATTCAGCATTCATGCTTTGCCAGAAAAAGAAATTATATTATTATATTTACTCATTAGATGTATTCTCTCTCTTTCAAATGTTAACAATACAAAAATACATGTTTAGGATTTGAACTCGGGCCACTTGCCTGTATTCATACTTTCTATGTCCTAATCAAATCTTCCTTTACTGTCCAGATCTAAGATCTACTTTTGGCAGTAAAAATGCGTACTCAAAACTATATCATTTCTAGCTAAGGTGCTTAAACATATCATTTTCCCTACAAGTCAATTGCAAGTATTTCCCTTTGGCTTTACTTGTAGATTTCTGATGCCAGTCTAACTAATTTCTGTAGCATTTTACATTTGCTTTACCAGCTTAGAGGTTTAGTGATCTCGAGTGACTGTTTTACTATACTATGTTATATTAAATTAGTTAGTACAAACTGTATTTATAGTATTTATTTATACATAATTTGTTTGAATTTATAGAAAAAGTACAACTTTCAACAACTTCTACCAAATGGAATGTATCAGAAATCATTCATTCTTCAGAGTTAAGAGATAAAAATAGACTAACAGAAAAGAAATTACTAAAGAGTAAGATTGCAGATTAAGGTTGTAATTTATGGATTGGTTAAATCAAATTGATAAAATAATGTTACTGGCATTGAGTATTTATCATAATTATGTGTTTCAAAATTATTCGTTTTAGTCTTTTTGCTCATTATGAACATGCATCGCGAATACTTTCATATCACATTGATGAAACTGATGATAATATTTTCAACAATATGTATACGTAATATGTAGTTGAGATTTAATCAGATGATTCTGTTCAGAAAGATACTATTATTCTATTTACATACACAATATAAATAACAACTGCAAAGCTAGTGGCATTGTTTAAGATATTTTTCGATACAATGCGTTTGATTTTTTTTCTTTATAAAACTGTCAATGAGGTAATCATAAATACAAATGTGCTAAGGTTTGATTGAGATTTTTTAGATTAATATCTTTACCTTTTCTGTTTGTTTGTGGTATTGTGGTAATAATTAGTACAAGATACATCTTGTTTTTAGTTGAGTTATGGGTAATCACTTCTTTAGTGCATGTATTTGAGTTTATCTATTTGATTATCTGTTTGCTGCTTTGTCTTCTTGTCTGTTAGTCAGTTTATTGGTAAGCAATTCTGTCTGCTTGTCTATTTGTTTATCTGTTTGCTTTTTTAACTGCTTGTTGGAGTCAGTTAAATGGTATACATGTCTGTCTGCTTGTCAATAGAATATGATCAATTCACGGAGAACTTGTTTTTGTTATTATTCTGTTTTGCTTCTGACAAATATAAGCCAATTTATGATCCAAATATTACACATCTGTAACCCTTATGTTTCACCTATCACGAATCCGGGACTAGCATTTGCTAATGGTTTAATTAGATAGACTGCTTACAATATGTAGAGAAATTAGTACTAAAACTTTTCAAAGTCATATAATATGTTCTTATTGTATTAAATACATACATACCTAGATAAAGAAATACAAAAAGCCTGTCAAGAAGCCATACAAAAACAGACATGTGTGGACCTATGTGTAGGACGAATGAATTTTGTTGGTCTTCCAAGATCTGGCAAAAGTTCAACTCTACATCGACTACTTGGAGATTTTATAAACATTGATCAATCTAACATGAAAATTAATGAACCAAGCACTGGAGTAGCTGAGAGAAGGCACCTATTCATTCAGAGTATCAGTAAGTCCTTTGGATTTGCACAGCAGGGACAATGGACCAAGAAGGACATTGTAGGGGAAACTTCAATTCTTAATGATGTTATACAAGAAGCTGTAGAAAGTAAGTAGAACTTGTACAAAACCCATAACATGCAGACTTTAATATTTACACCTAAGGTTTATCATTCATAGCTGCAAATTTAATTAAAGTTTTGATTGTTAGCAGAACACATTTCTCTTGATCACAGTCAAGTTATGTCATTTAGTTGTCCTTCTATTATGATGTGTGCATTTAAGTTGATGGGGAATCTATTTGTTGGATTTCTTTCTTACATTATTATTAGTGTTTTGGATTATATAATTTAAGTTCTTCACTATAAATAATTAATATTAAAGTTAAATTTGAATATGACATCAACAATTTACTTTTACCAATAATAGTTTCTTTATATGGACTTTGTAATGCATAGTACTTGGATAACAACTTGATGAGTACAAGAAATAGTATTAGACAATAAATAAAATAATGCTATATAAACCCGCAGTAAAAGTATAACACATTTTCAATTATTATGCTGAAGTTATCATGATGGGTTAAAATTCTGAAATGTTATAACTTTATATAACAACTGGTAATAGTAATTCAGCATAAATGAACTAAGTTAAATGAAAGCCGGTGAACTCATCAAAATTTACTGTTTCAGTTAAAAATTTACTCATTATGTTTAATAAATTGAATGGAATAGTAATTGAATTTGATTGATCATTTTATGCAGAGACCAAACCGAAATTCCAAATCAAACTAGATGTATCAGCAGCTGAAGAAGTTATAGATGCCCAATCTTCAAGTGGTGCTAAGGAAATGTCTTTAAATACAACTGTAGAAGATATAAGAACACCGGCTGAAACATCAGCAACTTCTGACGATGAGGACAAGTTAAAAGAATCACATGTCATCAATGTAGCTGAAATTTATCCTGCTTATATTGAAGCTGCAGCAGAACACAATGAAGAGAAAGTAAAGTATTTACTGAAAGACACTATATACTTGATAACAACTGATCATGGAGGCCAAACTGAATTTCTAGACCTCATGTCTCGCTTTCTAATGGGGGCTTCTTTACATCTTATTTTCAGTCGACTCACTGATTCCTGGGACTGTGTGTTTAAAATGTATTGCACCAATGAAGATGGAGTTTCTACTGAGAAAGAAGACTCTATAGTAACTCTAGAAGAAGTCACCTTTCAAACTCTAGCTAGTATAGCATGCATGAAGAATACGAGGCACAAATTGACCTCCAATCAAGCTTCTAGTACTGACTTGGACAAAGCCGACATAGTTACTAAAGCTATGCTTGTGGGAACATTTAGAGATGAAGTGTCTCTGTCACAATTTAAAAAACGAGATCAGATTCTTAGAAAGAAAATTGAGCAGACGGAATTTTACCACCAAGACATTGTCGAGTATGCCTCAGAAGAATTCCTGACATTAGCACTGGACAACAAGAAAGGAACTGTAGAGGAAATCAACACAGCAAGAGAAACTTTTGAGAATTGCATTAAAAAGAATCTTGGTAAAGTTCACATTCCTTGCTCCTGGTTGATGTTTAACATTGTTCTGCGATCAAAAGGAAAGCGCACAATGACACTTGAAGAATGCAGTGAGATTGCAGAATGTTTAAATTTATCAGACCTAACCAATGTCCTATGGTTTCTTCATTATCGTGTTGGCACGCTCCTCTACTATCCAGATGTGAGAGGTTTTGAAAACATAGTCATTTGTGATGTCAAGGTTAGCAATATTTACATTCTTTAATTTACTTTTGATATTTAAATACTAGAGGTGTAGAGTATTAAGTGTTCCCAATATGTTCCAGTGTCAATGTATTTATTTATTTATTAATTCAAGAACACTTGAACTTAAAGTATCTTGACTAGTTTACGTTTTATATTACAAGAAATTAAACTGTCTATAACTGTATCATTTATAAACTTATTATTTAATACGGTGAAACTAAATAATGTAATGAATCCTAAAGCATATTTTGTATTTATGTCTTTCAATAATTCATTTTTTAATTATGTAATCAAGTTATAATTATTTAATATAACAAATAACATGGCAGAATCTTATAATGAAAATGTATATTTTGTATTAATTAACAATAGAATAGCTTGGATTTTTAATTTTTGAGGATTAGTTAAAAGTTTATTTTAAAAAAGTTTGAAACTGCCAGATATCTACTTACCCATATACTATCATCAATTAAATTAGTGGTGTGCTTGAGCCCAAATATCGAGTGAGCCAGCTTAGTAATGTTACATAAAACTACAAAACTATAGTTACATAATTTTTATCTTAATTCATACTACACAATCTTGAACAAGCTCTGAGCTACAAAAAGGCCCAAGTTTTTTTATGCAATAGAAGTACGTACTTACCTCAGCTTCCTCAGAGTAGTGGTAGCTTCTATAGTAAGCTATTCTGACTAATAGTGGCTCTTGACAATCAACATGTTGCACTTAGCCGAGAAGCCCCCAATAATAGTGAGGTTTTTGAAATTTCATCTGGTAAAAAGTTTCAATGCCATTGTAGCCAGTTCCAGCAAGTTATTGGGACTTGATAATTTGGAGCATTACTTTAAAGTTAGACTTTATGCTGTAAGTTCAATCCATACATATATAGAACATCTGATTCTGCATTATCCACCACTAATAGTATTAGTCCATGAGCCAGACAAAAATGAGTATCAATTGGGTGAGTAATTCTAACTTTGATTTTCAGTTACACTGGTGTTTGTAGTATCCATAAAAATGTGATGGACCTGTTGCAAAGGTAGCTTATTAGGACTATGGATGCAATCTTTCAAAATGGCTGACACGTTTAAGCGATGTATTGTAATAGGTCTTTATATTTCCATATAATGAGATATTTTTATTCAAGTTAACTTTTCTTCACAGGCAAATCCTACAATGAAATAAAAGACACTGGAGAAATTACTAGGGCTTCAAAAGGTCTTAGTAGAACTGAAAAGTTCCTAATGTCTTCAGTGTGCTTTCAGTTTGTAAAACTACAACAGAGAGATTTTGAAATGTGCTTATAGCTATAACTGAACTTGGCATAATCGATGAGAGTTGTCATTAAAGATTTAAAAAATATAATACATTTTACAGACAAATTCAAACAGAACAGAAATCAGCTGGTTTATTACTTTAGGTAAGTAGTGTAAGCAAGATTGTAATAATGAGGAGTTTGTCTGTCACTGGAAAGTACACTCTGAATAGCCAGCTATAATGTGCAAAGATGTCTATTATTGAGAAAGCATACCTGGTCCAGTAGAGTCAGATAGCAGGTTATAACACTTTGTTCTGTTGTTGTAGTTCTTCAAATCTTTATCACAAATATGATTTCATTACATACAATTGTGATTAAAGAGCTTGGTGTTAATATTAAACAACAAAAAAAACGAAAGCAATTTTACAATATCCTGGTTAAAATAATTCTTAAAGCATATTTTATACATACAAAGTTAATTCAAGGGACATTTTTCTATAAATATTTCTTCTAATTATTAAAAAAAGGTCTATCATCAATAAAACTGTTAGTTTGATGAGTTTTTATCACATGTTTAGTAAAATGTGCATATCATACATTCACTTTGAAAGTGTCAGGCATTTGAAAGATTGGATCCATGGTCCTAATAAGCTACTTTGTGACAGGTCTATCACAGTTTTTTTGGATACTACAAACACTAGTGTAACTAAAAAACAAAATTAGAATTATTCCCCATTTGATACTCAAATTCAAAATTTTGGTGATTGGCTCATGGACCATATCTCGCTTGCTCAGCTCGATTGACAATAATTTTTCTATTATAGCCAATTTACCCAAAATAACTTACATCGTATTTCATGACAAGCAGAGACTTATGGTGATGCATAACGTATTTTATTTGTAATTCAAATCTCTTATATCAAAACATAGCTACATCGTATATAACTAATTATCAAATGTAATTTGTTAATTGTGTTACAAATAGTGTTTGTTATTTTACATAGAAACGAATTATTAAAAAAATTTGTTGTTCAGGTTATCTTTGATGCTGCAACACAATTAGTAAAGAAAACATTTATTTTCGATAAAGCTGGACATCGAGCAGCTACAATGTTTAAGAACAAAGCTCAGTTTACAATGGCAGATCTACTGAAAGCTACTAAAGAAGATGTAAAGGTTTTTATTTCTGTGGAGATGCTAATCACACTTTTTGAACATCACAATATATTAGCTCCCCTTCCAATTACAAGGGATAGAAAAGTAATAACTTACTTCATGCCCAGCATTCTTAGAAGTGCTACAAAAGATGAGCTCCAAAAGGTTCCCATTTCTGCAGATGTGGCTCCTCTCGTGTATCGATACAAGTGTGGCTACTTACCACTAGGAGTCTTCTCTTCTCTTATTATAGGCCTGGTTTCAAACACAAAACTTAATTGGCTTTTCAAGGAAGACAGTCCCTGTCGTAACAAGATTGAATTTCTCGTAGGAAAAGACTTGGACACAGTTACTATCATTAGCTATGCCACATATATTAAAGTGGTACTCTACAGAGAATCTCATCCAAAAACACCCACTTCTGTAGTCTGTGCACACATTAGAAATACTATCATTTCTATGTTAACAGAAGTCAATCATAATCTCAAGTACCTCAGTGCAAGACTTCAATATGGATTTGAATGTACAGACCATCCACCAGAAGAACTATCATGTTCAGAATCATATCATTTATGCATACTAGAAGATGAAACTTCTCATAAAATGAAGTGTCTGAAGGACCCAAATATTACTATAATAATTCCACTTATAGATTCAGGACAGACAATTTGGTTTCATAAGGTATTTCTGTAAATTAATTAGGTCAGTGTTAAAGTTACTATATCGTTTACAAACACTATAGGTACAATGTGATGATGTATTGACCACTGGAACACCATATGAAGGTATTCATATTAATAATTTAATGAGCTTGCAGAATAGTTTTATTTAGAATACTGTTCACATTTGAAGTGAAATTAGCAAAGCATATGAATTAACTAAACAAACCTAAAATAATATACATTTTTATGCCCACTCATTTAAACACTGTTACATTATATCAACTACACTTGTTATTGATAAATACATCATGGTTCAATTTGCATTGTTTCTTCCAACTTATGTAACAATAGTTATATTTTTGCTCACTAAACCTGACTTCACACAATGTTCATATTTATTTCAGAACTGACAGTTGAAGACTTGGGTAAGGTGTATATAGAGCTCTATGAAGGCAGAGTGCAATGGAAGAACATAGGTCTCGAGCTGGGTCTGAATATCGCTATGCTAGACAGTATAGAAATCGACCGTCATCATAAAACAGAACCTTGTTGCCTAGACATGTTGAAGGAGTGGCTAACAAATGAAACAAACAGAAGCTGGAGTGCACTAGCTGATGCTATGGAAAGTCCAATAGTTAGTCTTTCAAACATTGCAGCTGCATTACGAAAAAAGTACTGCAATTAACCTTTTAACATTTAAATTAGCATCCAAAATCTATCATTTTTCATTTATATTTATTTCTCTCTGTCATTGGCTGGTGTTTTCATTTCTAGTTTTATATACAGTAATCCAATGATAACACTATATATTTGATTTATATAAACTTAATATTTCTAAGTAAATGTTTGAAGTAATACAAGTATTGTGATATGAGTAGAATTTGAGGGAATGTGGAAAATGTTGTCTTTAGTTGGTAATGATTTCAACAAGATTGAATTGATCTGAACTTTTTCATTTACTAACTATTAACAGAACAAGTCAATCATAACCGGTTACGACAAGGAGTCACTTGATGAAACATCTCCAAGTGAAGAGGTTATTAGAAGACAGGACAACTCACAAGGATTCCGGTATATTGTAGTAGCTCAGGCTATATACAGCTAAAGATATGTTGAATTGTGCAGTGGTAGTTGTTGCAGAAGACAACACTGATATCTACATCTTCTTCTGCATAACTCCAAGTTTATATAATGCTGCAATTAAGAATGGTCATTGATATGCCAGCAGCTGTCCTTAGTTGCATGACATTTAAACCACAACCATGACCAATGTGACACTGTATGAGTATAATACACCGTAATGACCGACAGTGCTTGCTTTGGCTTGCTGAATTGTGTAAAATCATTAAGACAAATTGTAATATCTATCAGTACAGTCTTTATGTGTCAGTTGCATAATGTGTGAACAACAATGACTGAAGCTAGAAATACAATTTGGGCATCAAAAAGTAGTAACTCAAGTACCAAAACAGTAATCTATTAGCTACTTCAGTAGCTTTGAGGAAAATATAAAAAGAGCACAGTTTAGGTATGCTATCTGAAGGAACACATGTTTAGAACTCAAAACCTATATCCATGGAAAACAGCTCAAGGATGATCATACAAAATCACTTCGACTAGTGTGCTTACATGAGAGAACATTACCTTCTAGACATGCAGTTGTGTAGTGGCTCACTGTATTTTGTCACTGTGAAAGAAGTCCTGTTTGCCACAATTACCAGAAATATAGCCGATGCTGTAGCCTCTACTTTTCAGAGAAATTAAAACATACTGTATATAAAGTCTATAACGAATGGAAAGTATCAAAAAAATAGTTCAATGTAATGAATATATATACCAATAATTTAAATAAATAATATTTTTTTTATAAGGTTTATGATCAATACTTCTAAACTATCCATAATCAAAAACATATTGTGGAAATTTCCAAAATATTCATCTTCTTAAGTTGCTGAACTGTACATTCTACTGAAATAACCTATAACATTTGAATTTGTGAGCCATTGAGAGTGTTGCTAGTGTTATTTGATAGTATAAACATTAAAAAAATAAATAGTAGGATTTTTTACTCATGAGAATATCTTGGGCGTGAAGTCTAAACATTGGGTTAAGCTTTATGTGTAAAGCTATTAAAACAGGAAAAATGTTGCTATTGCTTAAACAAAAGGAGCGCTAATTTATATAATAAAGTTTAACAAAAAAAATTAAGAAAAATAGTAGCACAAGTTGATACAGCTTCATAGCAGCTATACAAATATAAAAGACAAAATATTAAATATAAACTGAAAATCATAAACTGATAAATAAAAGTATGCTCCCCACCATCTCCCAGACTACACTCCAACCCTCACAAAAATAATATGTTTCAGTCTATTACACTTAAACTGTCTGTTGCCTATATTATATGATATATTATTACATCAAACAAATTAAACTGGATAAATATTTAATGATTTTTTTGATAATAATTCATTATCTTTGAATTGCTGAAAATGTTTTAAAAAGATGAGGTCTCATCAATTGTATGTGACTAAAGACTCAACAAAATCTCCACAGGAAATTGTATAAGACTTCAACTAATTAATTACTTCTTGAAACATGGGAGTCATGGTGTGAAATTCCAACAATTGGCACCACAATGAGACAATGTTTAAGAATAATAATACTGATAATGTAAATCACTACTATGAAAAACATACTAGATTGGTAATGGTTTACTAAATCTACAGTGAAGCAGCATATTGAAGAAAATACCATTGCTTTATATTGATTCTGTTGGCCAGTATTCTTTAATTATCTAAATATGTAATTTACAATTTAACAATAATATGTTTCTTCTAAGCCTAACAAGACAAGAAATATCTAACTCGTGTGTAGACCTAATCAATAGTTTATAAGTCGCCAAATCGCTTAACAGTACCTTAAAGTACTGAATGCATACGAACGAAGAAAAAGGTGTGGTCACTTGGACCCAACTTGCGCACTGCACTGAACAATCGAGTTACAATTGTGCTCACTTCCTCTTGAAGAATATCATTAAAGTAGCCTTGCTCTCGTCCTTGCTGTTAAAACAAAAATTGGAATTGTGTATTCCATTGCGCTGAGTGCAGTTAGCTTACTGATCTCAGGAACAGTTTATGAGTGGTGCTGCTGCTGTTACACTGGATATTTGAATTTGGTGAGCTATGAACATTGATATGCATTACAATATTGAGTAAATGATGCACATTTATTTCTTGTTAAATAATCATCAACTTCTATTTTATTAAGCACAACAAAAGCACTTTTGCAGCCATATAAAAAGTTAAGAAACCGTTAACTGATGATGCCACTTTAATAAAATTATTGCTTCCTATAGATTATAACAAATCATAGCTACTCCTAGTCTTGCATAGCTTGACCCTTTATCTACTACTACACTATGAAGAAGTCAGGTGGCATTAATACATTGACTAGTTCAAAAAACTCCAGACCTCAGAGGGAAATTCTGGTTGGATTGGGTTGTCAATGCACTTAGCTAACAACATCCAATTTCTTAGGTTGGAATATTATCAACAGTGTACAAAAAATGTTTATGACCAGATGCTTACCTTGGGTCTTCCATGACAATGTGGCAATTATATTAGCTGATTGTTGAAAACCAAGTATATAAAAGAGGATTTTAGATGCTATTAAAACTATCCAAACTCTGAGTTTTGAAACCATAGCCTTATCTAGATGCGGCAGTAATGTACTCTTACTCTAACTCCAAAGTGTGGCATGTTAACTTAACACATTAAGTTTTCAAGAAGTATAATTACACCTGTATGCTACAGACATGGATGCTTAATAACATAAAAATTGAAATCTTATTTTCTTATCTTTAACTTATGACGGTTATAACAAATATTGTTTGGCTTCGGCTGTTAAGTCATACATCCATTATGTGATATGTAGTACTCTGGCATAGCAGACATTTGATGAATGTATCATATTAAGATAAACCACACATCCATATAAGTGATAAGTAGTACTCAGCATAAGTGATTCATGATTGTATCATATTAGCATACATAGAAAAAAAAATCGGGCATTCCAGAGTCATGTTCAAATTTGAACAAAAATCCTTTCCTAAATGCATACTTTATGATCATAATAGTATATAATGTCTGTAGTCAAATGCAGATTGAACAGAGTGTCATGAAGGATTGTAAAACATTTAGACACTGAAAAATGTTGTTAAAAACTATAAGAGATGAATAGACCAGTTATAGAGATCACCAAGCAGTTAGAAAATGTTTTTATGATTATCATGCAATGTAACAAACTATTGCAACTGTATTCGACTGAAAGACTTAACAAAAGACAATAATATATTAGAATAATAAATCATGCCATTCTCATGTTTTGAACACAAGGATCAAATATGGAAATGGAAGTGCTGCAGCTTATTATAGACTCCATAGGATGTTGTGCAAGAATTCAGCTAATTAATTGTTTTTTTACTAAGAGAGTCAGTGTGAGAGATTCCAATAATTGACAGCACAACGAGGCACTGTTTAAGAATAATTTACTGCTATATGATGGAAAACACTTTTTAAAAAACATGCTAAATCAGTAATGGTTCACTAAATAGAGAATAAAGCAGCATATTGAAGTGTAGATGCCATTCTTTTAATGTTGCAGTTATGCTCTTTTCGTAAGAATTATGTATATTTTTAATACTATTTATGTTGCTATGCAGTATAAATTCTGAAGAAGTATTCTTCAATATCTAAATTTGAAATTCGTAAAATTTGACAATTTTGTTTCTTATTAGCCTAAAATGATAAGTAATATGTAACCAGTGGACAATTGTTCATAAGTCGTCAATTCGCTTTGTGGCACCCTTTAGCGTAAAAAGGAAAAAAGGTGTGGTTACACGAACCCAAATTGTACAGTGTATAACTGAACAATCCTTTCTGTAGTAAGGGTGTGGTAGTAGGCTACCAAATTAAGACTGTGCTCACTTGAAGAATCCAGCCATTTAACAGTTGCCTGGCTCTCGTTCTGTGTTCTTATAATAAAAAAAGGATTTGTGTATTCTAATTGGGCGCTGAGCGGGACCTCATCCAGTTATCTTATAGTTCCCCTGGGATAGTTTGTGAGAGGTGCTGCTACTATTGTACTGGATAATATAATTTGGTGAGCTATCAACATTGATATACATTATATTGATGAGTAAATGATACACATTTAAAGTATGCATATCATTTTTACCGCTAAATACAAAGTTCTAAAAATAGAGATTTTAGCTGAGGCCATTTTAATAAAAATATTATTGCCTCCCATAAATTGTGACAGATCATCGCTAATTTTCTGGTCCTAGATAACTCAATCCTTTATATACAACTGCACTGTGAATAAGTCAGGTTGCATAAATACGTAGTAACATCCTCCAGATTTCAGTGGCATAGTACGGTTCCAGTTGTGGTTGACAAATCAGTTAGCTAACAACATCCTCATTCATACGTTTTAGTAGTGTAGCCAGCACTTGAGGAATGGCTAGGGAACATGCTGCAAAAATAATGGTAAAACATTAGAAAAAGGAAAGGGATTGCAGCCTTAAGGAATTTCTTCTCTCACTGGTGATATAGAGATGTTCTAGGGAAATTATCAACAGTATACAAAAATATGTTTAAGTTTGGGTGCTTATCTTGGGCCTTTGATGAGATAGTCAATTTTAATGAACTGACTTCAATGTAACTGCAATTATGGAAAATTGGGTTTATAAGAGTAGAAATTTTGAAGTTATTCAACCTATCTAACCTCTCAAAATTGAAACCATAGCCTTATCTAGATGCAGCAGTAATGTGCGTGTAGTTGAACTCCCAGTGCACCATTATTAAAATTACTTAGGTTTTACCTGCAGAGCATCCAAGGGTATGACTAACTATATTACTTTGGAATTGGTAGCCACCAGAACTCTTCCCAGCAAACTGGTGGATACACAAGATCAATTCACAACATCATGAGTCAAGGTAGTAGAAGGCTTAGATTAATACTTTAAATTTTCAAGTAGTTGGATTACACTGGTATGCTACTGCTGTGGCTGCTTAAAAACATAATTGTTCAAATCTTGTTTGATCATCTTTAACTTAAGATTGTTGGTTTGGCTTGGGCTGAAGTCATACATCCATATGTGATATATATTACTCTGGCATAGTAGACATTTGATGAATGTATCATATTAAGGTAAACCACACATCCATAAGTGATATGTAGTACTCAGCATAAGAGATTTGATGATTGTATATTATTAGCATACATAGCAATAAATTGGGCATTCCAGAGTCACAATCAAATTTCATCAATTGTACCATGGTTCGTTCAAACCGTCCAATCAGATTTCTCAATTCGGGGTGAATAAATCACTTATACACCGCCTAGGAGGTGAATATTTTTTGCCCGTGGCCTAGAATTACGATCTGTAGCTAAGCGAAGCGGCGACCAACGAGGCTACAGAAAAAATGGTTGTTATGCGTTTCTTATAGCCTAGAGCCATGGTACAACTTTTCAAATGCATAATTTGTGTTCATAAGAGTGTATGATATATGTAGTCCAATGTAGAGGCGGTCATAATTATGCGACTGCTAACAATTATTTGTTCAAATGGCAAAAATAACATAAATTTCACTTATACAAATAACATAAATTTCTTACAAAGTTGAGCAGAGAGTCATAAAATATTGTAAAATATTTAGACACTGATAAAATGTTGTTAAAATCAAGAACAGATGATCTGACAGTTAACTGCACTTGGACAATCTTGCGTGTAAGAGTGTGGTAGAATGTCGATAGTTAAGATTGTGCTAAAAAATTTAGCCATTAAAGTTGCCTGGCTCTCATCCTTGCTCTTAAAATAAAAATAGTACGTGTATGTTCCAATTGAGCGCTGAGTGGGAACTCATCCAGTTATCTTATAGGTCCCCAGAAACAGTTTATGAGCGGTGCTGCTGCTTATACTGGATATTTGAATCTGATGAGTTATAAGCATTGATATACATTGTATTGATCAGTAAATGATGCACATTGAGTTATTCTAGGTATAGTGTTTCCTCATCATTTTTACAGCTAAGTACAAAGTTTGAAACATTGAGATATTAACTGATGGCATTTTAATGAAAATATTATTGCCTCCTACAAAATAATTATGATATATCATAGCTACACCTAGTCTTGCATAGCTTGACCCTTTATCTATCAGTACACTCTATTATCTAACCTGTCCAAATTGAAACCATTGCGGTATCTAGATGCAGTAGTAATGCACTCTTAGTAGAACTCTAAAGTGCAACATAGTTAAAAAATTACTCAAAATTTATATGCAGAGCATCCAGATAGGACTAACAACATTACTTTTGAACTGGTTGTGTGTACTGATGCTACCTGACACTTTACCAGCACAGTGGTGGAGGATACACAAGTTCAAGTCACTACATCATGAATTAATGTAATAGAAGGCTTAGCTTTACACTTCAAATTCAATTGAGAATGCTTAAAAATATAGTTGTGCAAAGGTTGTCTGCTTTTCTTTAACTTACAACTTGAGATTAAGTCATACATCCATATAAGTGATATGTATTACTCTCATATCCATATAAGAGATGTGTAGTACTCGGAATAAGAGATTTTATGATTGCATCATATTAGGCTATACAGATGACAGGACCTTAGTATGGCTGTTGATGACTTGAGGAAACATAATTCTCTAAATTGCAAGTTTAGAGACAGCATAGTCATGTGTACAACTAGACTGCATATAACAGATATGCTCGTATTACAACAACACTTTCCAAATTCATGAATGTAAGCATAACCATTGAAACGAGCTAATATATTAGTTGTAATAGTATAACTTCTCTATTGAATTCATAAAATTTTCTATCACTGCTCATTAAAAGTGTCTTAAAATTTTAGCTGCACATGATAGACAGTGTTTTCCTAAGATTAATTATAATGAATGAATGTTGAGCAACGGTGACTTGAATTTAACAGAGCGAGGTTACAACAGTCAGTGAAAATGCATTTGTGGGTGACTTTTGAGTGGAATGTTTTAATAACTTGTTTGGTGAAGGTTATCTCTTAGGTTTGATTCAAAATTTTTTCATGACATTTATATATTTACTTTTACATGGGTGGCATGATCTGGAAGCTGAATTTGTGAAACGTCTAATTCCATCTCTTATTGTCTAGAATAGCAAGCAACTGTTATCTGTCAAGTATCAAGAACTGTTCTGAAGTACTAGCACATTGCTGACAACCACTGCAAGTGTGGGTGTGGCTCTCATAGTGATACATCCAAGAGGTAAGTGTAATTAAATATGTAGATAAACTCGTTGGTGTAATGCATTGCTATATACTCAATAAAAAAGCTTTGCTATATAGCTAGTAATGCTCAATTTTCTACCAGCATATTATAGTAAGTCTTCGATGAAGTGATTGAAGCTGTGCAACACCGCATCAAGTAATCATATTCATAGCCAGTCAGTAACCACTGGTACTACCTTAAATACTGGCTGCTTATAATAGGATATGTGCTTCTGCACAAATAATAGGCAAGCCATTGTGTATACAACAAGTAATTCAAAGACATTACTAAAAGAGATTCCTACTATCTAAATTACCAGCAGCTCCTGACAAAGACACGAAACTGCTGAAGCATGGCCAAGTTTTTTTAATTGAGTATTGGGAAAAGTTTTTAATGTTTAGTTTTTGAACAAGATTTTGTTTCTAGCAAAAGAAACTTGGAGGAAGCCTAAGAAGCTAAAATAATAAATTATATTTTATTTAATATGCAGCTGATGTAGTTACTAGTTGCTCCAAAATATTCTTATTTATGCAACAAATACAGCACTCTATGTACACTCTCTTATACAACACTCTATGTACACTCTCTTACACACAAAACTCTATGTACACTCTCTTGCATACAACACTCTATGTAGACTCTCTTGCATACAACACTCTATGTACACTCTCTTGCATACAACACTCTATGTAGACTCTCTTGCATACAACACTCTATGTACACTCTCTTGCATACAACACTCTATGTACATTCTCTTGCATACAACACTCTATGTACACTCTCTTGCATACAACACTCTATGTACACTCTCTTACATACAACACTCTATGTACACTCTCTTACATAGTGACTAAATTGTAATCATTGAGCTATAATTGGCAAGTTTTTATTGTAATTCGTGTATTTTTTTAAGCTTCAGCAATGGGTCGCCATCGTTATCCAGCTGCACACTGGGAAAATACCAGCAGAAGACTACACACATCAACGCTCTGGGAGACTCGTTGTTCATATATCAATCAACGTCAATGTTTCTCAAACATTCAATATCTGTTAGTAGCCATCACAATGATCTGGATTTTCAGAAGGAAAACAAAAACTAACTCGATTAAACTCTACGCTATAATAAAACAACCAAAGACAAAGGGCAAAGAAGAAATGCAGTTTCTACCACTGATTTGGTC
>WLWI01000705.1_pt1 | contig 29997 bp, 26 predicted proteins | sample 6701501 | NCBI WGS metagenome assembly WLWI01 (sample SAMN12718690, study PRJNA515312) | sponge metagenome | isolation source: marine sponge | host: Mycale hentscheli | place: New Zealand: South Island, Marlborough, Capsize Point | collected 2014-11-01 | reverse complement strand
CTTCTTCAACCACCGTGGGAAAGCCGATAATGGCAGGCATGGCATCCAATCCGAGACAGGGGGTGGGGAATGACTACATTTTGCACCAATTAATGCATACTAACCGCGTTTTGCAAAAGTCCAGTGAACAAGTCAAAGACGCCGGGGTCGGCAAAAAAAGCGCGCTCTGTCACCACAGCCCGATCCCCGTATGTAACCGTCCGGCGACCGTGGTGGTGGCGCAAACGAACGGCTTCAACGACATCTGGGATCTGGCTCTTGGCCACCTCTGCCCAAGGTCCGGCTACCCGCACATAGTCGCGGTCGACAGCGCGAAAGACCGAATCGGCTTTGGCGTGGTGCTCGTCGTAACTGGTCTCGTACAGGGCGAATACCAGAATCGCCGTCGCTCCTGTCGTCCCCACGGACAGTCCCAAAAGGTTGACCAAGGTGTAGACGCGGTCTCGACACAGACTTCGGAATGCGACTTTCAAGTACTGGAGTACCATTGCCCGCTCTTTCGCAGTTGTGCTCTATTCATAGCGCAGCGACTCGACCGGATTGGCCTGTGCCGACTTCAGCGCCTGATAACCCACCGTCGCCGCAGCCAGGACCAGCGTCGCTCCACCGCACCACAGGAAGGGCCCCGACGACAGGTCTATGCGATAGGGAAAATGGGCCAGCCATTGGCTCATCAGATAATAGGCCACCGGCGCCGCCAGCAGATTGGCCAGGGCGATCAACTTGACGAAATCGCGCGAGAACAGCGCCGCGATGCCGGCCGCCGTGGCCCCCAGCACCTTGCGGACGCCGATCTCCTTGGTGCGCTGCTCGGCCGCGTACGAAGCCAGGCCAAACAGCCCCAGGCAGGCGACCAATACGGCCAGCAGGGCGAACAGCGCGAAAATCTTGTTGAGGTGCGCCTCCCCCTGGTAGTAGCGCGCCAGCTCGCGGTCCAAAAACCAGTGCTCGAATGGGACATCCGGGACGAAGCGCTGCCAGGTCGCTTCGAGGTGTTCCAGCGTCCCCGGCATATCGCGGCCGCTGAGCCGCAGGGTCAAGGTGAGCTGGGCCCAATGGTGCATGACCAACGGCTCGATGGGGCGGTACAGCGATTCGGTGTGGAAATCGCGCACCACCCCGACCACGTGGCCCGATTTCTCCCCCTGCCAATCGAAGCTCTTGCCGATGGGATCCTCCCAGCCCAGCTGGCGCACGGCCGTCTCGTTGAGCAGGAAGGCGTCGGAATCCCCCTGGCGATCGGACTTGAGATTGCGGCCGGCGACCAGTTCCATGCCGAAAGTTTCCAGGAAGTCGCCGTCGATGCCGATGACCTGCATCTCCCAGGCGCCCTCGGGCTCGCCCTGGGGACGCACGGCGTGGTATTCGACGTAGTTGAAACTGCCCGGGGGGGGCCACGACGCCGTGCCGCCCAGGACTTGAGGGTGGTCGAGGAAGGCGCGCTTGACGGTTTCGGCGTCAGTGCCAACTTCGACGCGCCCGTACAAGGGTAGGTTGACCAGCAACTGCTTATCGTAGCCCAAATCTTTCTCGTTCATATGGCGCCCTTGCTGGTATACCACCGCAGCGGCGATGAGCAGGACGGCGGAGACAGCGAACTGCAGCACCACCAGGCCCTGGCGCAATCGCGGTGCCCCGGTTTTGGAGGCAAGCCTACCTTTCAGCGTCTGCACGGGCTGGAAACGGGCCAGGACAAAAGCGGGATAACTGCCCGCCAGCACTCCCACGCCAAGCCCCAGCCCCACCAGCAGCATCCCCAGGCCGGGGCTGTGGCCAAATTCCAAGGTCATCGGCGCAGCTTGGTTGACCTGCATAAATTCGTTGAAAAAAGGCAGGCCCAGGCGCGCCATCGCGTAGGCCAGGACCAGCGCCGCCCCGGTCAGCAGCACCGCCTCGCCGAGGAATTGCCGCGCCAATTGCCGGCGCCCGGCGCCGATCACTTTGCGCAGCCCCACCTCCTTGGCGCGACGACTCGATTGGGCGGTGGCCAGATTCATGAAGTTGACGCAGGCGATGAGCAGCAGCAGGGCGCCGATAAGGGCGAGCCGGCGGACGAACTCAATACCGCGCCCCACCGACAGACCGTAGTCGGCCTCGGAGTAGAGCCGGATGCGGTCGACCGGCTGCAGACGGTAGTCGACTTTGGCGGCCAGTTCCGCGCCCAAATGGCGCACTTCAAAATCGGCCAGGTGCGCCTCTACTTGCGCGGCGGAGGCGCCCTCCCGCAGCATGATATAGCTGACAAAAGGGCGCCACGACGAATCCGTCTCCCAGAGATCGAACTGGTCCCTAAACCACTGCGAGGTCTCGGCCGAAGGGTGGGCGGTGAGAAAGTCGAAAGCCACCTGGGCATACGGGGACATATCCCCCATCAGGCCCGTCACCACATAGTCGCCGCCGAGCTTGTCGTCGGCCACGGTGATGACCTGGCCAATGGGGTCCTGGTCACCGAAGTAATCCCCGGCCAGGCGCTGGGTGATGACCGCCGTATTGGGCCGGGCCAATACCGTCGCCCGGTCGCCGCGCAGTAACGGAATATCGAACATCTCCAACAGCGCCGCATCGCCCAGGGCGACATCGATATAGAGCTCTTTGTCGCCGTGCCGGGTCCAGATCCACCAATCGTCGAGCAGGCGAGCCGTGTCCTCGACCTGGGGAAATTCACGCTGCATGGCCGGCCCCAGGGCGCTGGGCGCAAAATAGTCGATCTGCGCCCCACTGCCAGCCATTTCGCTCTGCCGCAAAACGCGGAATACGCGGTCCCCTTTGGCGTGGTAGTTGACGTAGCGGAATTCTTCCTCAATAAAGAGGAAGATCAGGATGCAACCGGCCATGCCGATCGACAGCCCCGCCAAGTGGATCGCCGTGAACACCTTGTTGCGGCGCCACTGACGCAGGGCCATGCGCAGATAATTGCGCCACATCTCAGTGGCCCCGTTCCTTCATGATATTCTCGGTCACCACCTGGCCGTCGAAGAGGTGGATCACCCGGTGGGCAAAATCGGCGTAGGCCGGCGAATGGGTCACCATGGCCACGGTGGTGCCGCTCTCGTTGAGTTGGGTCAGCATGCCCATGACCTCGTCGCCGTGGGTAGAATCGAGGTTGCCGGTGGGCTCATCGGCCAGGATCAATTTCGGCTGCCCCACCACCGCCCGGGCCACGGCGACGCGCTGCTGCTGGCCGCCCGACAGCTGCTGCGGAAAATGCTTCTGCCGATGGGTGATCTGCATATGGTCGAGGATGGCGTTGACCCGCTCCCGGCGGTCCTTACCCGACATCCCCAAATAGAGCAGGGGCAATTCGACGTTTTCGTAGACGGTCAACTCGTCGATTAAATTAAACGACTGGAAGACGAAGCCGATGGCCCCTTTGCGCATATTGGCACGGCGGCGCTCGGAAGAGGTGGCCACCTCTTCGCCCAATAACCAGTATTCGCCGGCACTGGGGTTGTCGAGCAGTCCCAGCAAATTCAACAAGGTCGATTTGCCGCAGCCCGAAGGCCCCATAATGGCGACGAATTCGCCACTGCCGATCTCGATATTGACGTTGTCCAGCGCCGTGGTCTCAACGTCCTCGGTGGTGTAGAGTTTGCGCAATCCCACGGTGCGGATAACCGCCGCGTCGTTGCTCGCCTGATTTTCTTGCTGTTGGCTCATGGCCTTTCCTCCTTGTCGTTAGCGCAGTACCAATACATCGATATCGTCGCCGAAATTCTCATAGCTCGAAGTAATCACCCGCTCGCCCGGGACCACTCCCTCCACCACTTCGTAGGCCCGGGGGTTTTGCCGGCCCAGCTTTATCGGCCGCCGGCGCGCCTGGTTGCCCTCGGCATCCAGCACATAGACCCAATGGCCGCCGGTAGTCTGGTAAAAGCCGCCGCGGGCCACCTGCACGGCCTCGGCCAGGTCGCCCAATTCCAGGCGGATATGCAAGGTCTGGCCGCGGCGAATGCCCTGGGGCACCGACCCGTCGAAGACCAGATCGACCTCAAAGCGCCCTTGGTCCACTTCCGGGTAGACCTTGCGGATCACCAGGGCGTAGGTCTCCTCGTCGATATCGAAATGGCCCCGCTGGCCGCGGTTGACCCGGCCAATATAGTGCTCGTCGATGGCGGCCCGGACCTTGAAGCCGTCGACGATATCTATTTGTCCCAGACGCTGGCCGGTGCTTTTGCTTTCGCCGATCTCCGCCTCCAAGGCCGTCAGTTGCCCGGCCACCGGGGCCCGCAGGGTCAGCTTGTCTAGCCGGCCGCGGATAATCTCCAAATTGCGCCGCATCCGCTCTACAGCGGCCTGCAGTTGCTCGACTTTACTGGCGGCCAGCAGCGAATCCTGGGCCTGGGTCTCCTGCGACAGGGCCATGCGGCGGGCGCTGTACTGGTATTCGTCGCGCAGGCGCTCAAATTCCTGCAGCGGCATGATCGCCGCCAGATCTTCCCGCGACAATGACGCGTAGCGGTCGAGGTTGCGCTTGTCGATGGCCAATTTGTACTCGATTTCCATCAGCCCTTGGCGGGCGCGCAGCAAATCCTGTTGCATCGACAACTCGCCGTTGCGCAATTCCTCGCCGCGGCGTTCCAGTTCGGATTCTTGCTGCAGGACCTGCAATTCGAGTTCGGAATTGGTCAGCCGCAACAGCGGCGTCCCCACCTCTACCAGGGTGCCCTCTTCGGCCAGCACGCCCTGGACCTGACCGCTGACCAGGGCGTCGAGGTAGACCGTGCGCAGCGGCCATACCGTGCCCCGCACCGGGGTATATTCCAAAAACGGCGCCGAGGTCACCGTTGTAACGGTCAGCCGGTCGCCTTCGACATAGAGTTTGCGCACGCCGCTGTCTTTGAGCAGCATATAGGTGAAAAAGCCCAGGACCAGTAGCCCGGCCACCGCGCCTATGACGCGCTTGGGCGTAAATCGACGCCGCACCAACTGGCGGTCCATACCAGTTCCGCCACCGGGACGAACAGAGCCCTGGTCGGCGTTTTCCGGTTGCTCATCGGGCAATAATTTTATATCTGCGGCCATGCTTTAAATCCTTAGCTGAGCGGTTTTACAGGTAAATAGCAAGGGCTATGCCAAGAAACATAAAATATTGTTTTATATTCAATTATGACATTTTTAACAAAAAATATTCGAACACTATCTGCACGCCGGCGATACACTAAGTGTCCGCTGGCGGACACCTGGCCTGTCCCCCTAAACCAAGCTCATTGGCTTTTGAGCACTTCCACCGGATTGCCCCAGGCCGCCTTCACCGTCTGATACCCCACCAGCAGCAGGACATGGGCCAGCCCCACCAACGCCGCTCCCGCCAACAGGCCGCCGCCAACCTGGGTGCGATAGGCAAACCCCTGCAACCACTGGTCCATAGCCCACCAGGCCAACGGCCAGGCGATGAGATTGGCCCATACTACCGGCTTAATGAATTCCGCCCCCAGTCCCATCACAATACGCCAGACAGGGGCGCCCAATACCTTGCGTATGCCGATCTCGCGGCGGCGCTGGTGCACGGTGAAGGCGACCAACCCCGTCAGCCCGAGACCGGCTAGGCCCAGGGCCAAGACAGCGAAAGCGGCGAAGATCCGTCCCAATTGCTCTTCCGAGCGATATTGACGGTCGTAGTCGGCACTGAGGAAGCTGTAGCGAAAATCCCGCTCGGGCACGTGCTGGAGCCATATCTTTTCCAGTCTCGCCAGAGTACCGGGTATATCCCCGGCGGCGATTTTGACCGCCAGATAGCGGAAAGTCAGAGGCTGTTGCCCCCAGGCCCACAATAGCATGGGGGCAATGCGCCGCTGCAACGAGTGGTAGTGAAAATCCTCGACCACACCGATAAGCCGGCCCACCGCCCCGCCGGGCCCCAGGGTCGCTTCCCGACCAATGGCACGGCCCGGATCGCCCCAACCCAAGTAGGCCACCGCCGCTTCGTTGAGCACAAAAGCGGCGGTCGTGTCCAGGGCCCTAGCCGCAGAAAAATCCCGCCCAGCCACCAACCTGAGAGAAAAAGTCTCGGCAAAGTCGGGGTCGGCGTTGTGCACTACAAAGGTCATCTGCTGTTCCCCTTCTGCCCCGCTCACTGGCAACGTCACTTCGCCGAATTGCTGCCCCGGCACATGGCGGGTAGCCGCCGCCTGCCAGACCTGACTGTCCTGCAAAAAAGCGGCCTTAATGGACGGATAAAGCCGCTGCATTTCTTCCAGCCCCCGCATATCGACAACCACGACCTGGGCCGCGTCGAAGCCCAGATTCTGACTGCGCATGAACTCCAATTGGCGGTATACCACTCCGGTGCCGGACACCAGGACCGCAGCGGCGGCAAATTGACAGACGATCAGTCCCTTGCGCAGCCGACGCCCTTTGGCCCCAGCCGGCGCCCACCCACCCCACAACTCGACCGGCCGTACCCGCGACAGCGCTACAGCCGGATAACTGCCCGCCAGGGCGCCCAGACCCACCGCCAAGCACAAAAAGACCAGGCCCAGCAGCGGATCAGCCCAAAAATCGAGGCGCAGATCCTTGCCCAACAACCGGTTAAATTCAGGCAAGGCCAAAGCCACCAGCAACAACGCCAGAACCAAGGCCAGCAGGGCGATGAGGACGGCTTCCCCCAAAAACTGTACCACAAGCTGGCGCGGCTGCGAGCCGACCAGTTTACGCAACCCCACTTCACGGGCCCGCAAGGCCGACCGCGCCGTGGTCAGATTGACAAAATTGATCCCCGACAACAAGAGGATAAAGCAGGCGATGCAGGCAAATGCGTAGACGTAGGCGATATCGCCGCTTGGACCAATGTCAAAGGGCATATCCGAATGCAGGTATATATCGGGCAACGGCTGCAAAAAATGTTTAAAGCGGAAGCCTTTTTTATCCTCCTCCACGCCGATATAAGCCCGGGTAATATCGCGCACTGCTGGCGCCAGGGAGGCTGCCGTTGCCGATTCGGCCAGCAGGACATAGGTATAGCAGCCAAAGCGCCCCCAACGCAACGGATGTCCCCAGGTCTCGTAGGCGTCGAAGGAGAGCAGAAAATCAAAGCGAAAATGGGCATTGGCCGGGAGCGGCGCCAGGACCCCGGTAACGGTGAATTCAAGGCTGTCCTGTAAGGTGAGGGACTGCCCCACAGCTTCGCTGTCGCCGAAGTAGCGACGCGCCATGGCCTGAGTGAGGACGATGGAAAACGGCTGTTCCAGGGCGGTTGTCCCAGCGCCCGACAGCAGAGGGAAAGAAAAAACCTGGAAAAAACCGGCATCGGCGTAAAAGCCGTTCTCTTCGAGGCCCTGCTCAGAGCCCCGGGCCATATGCAAAGGCCCGGGGGCCCAGCTGGTGGCGGCCAGACGCACCGCCCGTTCAATACCGGGCACGTCGCGCTCCAGGGCGGGGGCCAAAAGACCCGAGGCGTGGGGCAAATACTGGGTCGGGTCGGCGTCGAACTGCCATTCCAGACCAACCCGGTAAATACGTTCCGCCCGGACGTGGAAGGAATCGTAGCTGAATTCGTCGCGCACATGCAGCAGGATCAACGCGCTGCAGGCCAGACCTATCGCCAAACCGGCGATATTTATCGACGAATAGGCTTTGTACTTAAGTAAATTGCGACCTGCCACTACCAGGTAATTGCGCAGCAAATCCACCCTCCTTTGCGCAAACGGGTTAGGCGCTTTCTAGCCTCGCCCTCTTATTCCTACCAACCTTGCTCCCTGACGGCTATCCCCTATTCTCCCTAGGGCTCATTGCCTGGGCGCCGCCTGCGACCTTATCTTGTCACGACTGAACCGTTAGCCCTATCCTTTGAATCGTCGCAAGATATATGCCAAGCCCTTTAAGTACTTGCTCGCCAAGCAGATGAATTAAAATCTCGCCGCTGCCGCCTGCCCCATACTGTCCGCAGACGCTACACCTAGTGTCCGTAGACGCACACTTTGGAGCCCCTATATGAGCGCTGACGCCCCCGCCATTCTGGTCGTCGACGACGATCAGGACGTCCTGATCGCCGCCCGACTCCTGCTCAAGCAACAGGGCTACCAGGTCCGCACCGAGACGGACCCCAACCTGATCCCCAAAGCCCTGTCCGAACAGGCCCCCGACGTCATCCTCCTGGATATGAATTTCACCCAGGACGCCGCCTCCGGCCGCGAGGGCTTCTACTGGCTGCAGCAGATCCTTGAAAAGGACCCGGCGGCGGTGGTGCTGCTGATCACGGCGTACGGCGATATCGATACTGGAGTCCGCGCCATCAAAGAGGGCGCCGTCGATTTCGTCCTCAAACCCTGGCAGAACGAGAAACTGTTGGCCAATATCTCGGCGGCCCTGCAATTGCGCGACTCCCGCCTCGAAGCCCGCCGCCTGCGCCGCAGCCAACAGCAGCTGTCGGCCGATCTGGACCAACCCTTTGTCGAAATCATCGGCGCCGCCCCGCCTATGCAGGAGGTATTCCAGACCATCGCCAAGGTCGCCCCCACCGACGCCAGCGTCCTGATCTTGGGCGAGAACGGCTCGGGCAAGGAATTGGTGGCCCGACAGATCCACCGCCTCTCCGGGCGCGCCGACGAAGTATTCATTGCCGTCGATATGGGCGCCCTCAACGAAAACCTGTTCGAAAGCGAAATCTTCGGCCACGTCAAAGGTGCCTTCACCGACGCCCGCGCCGACCGCGCCGGCCGCTTTGAAATCGCTTCTGGAGGCACCCTTTTCCTCGATGAAATAGGCAATTTGTCGCCGCCCCTGCAGGCCAAGCTCCTGACCGCCCTGCAAAACCAGCAGATCGTTCGCCTGGGCTCCAACCAGACCATCCAGGTCGATGTGCGCCTTATTTGCGCCACCAATATGCCCATCGACCAGATGATCGCCGAGGGCGCCTTCCGCCAGGATCTGCTGTATCGGGTCAATACCGTGGAAATCCGTCTGCCCGCCCTGCGCCAACGCCCCGAAGATATCGAATTGTTGGCCACCCACTTCCTGGCCGTGTACGGGGCCAAATACCGCCGCGACCTGGCCGGCTTCGACGCCGCTGCCCTGACCCGTCTGCAGACCTATTCCTGGCCCGGCAATGTGCGCGAATTGCAACACGCCGTCGAGCGCGCCGTTATCATGAACGAAGGCGACCGCTTGCGGGCCGAGGACTTCCCCCTGACAGCGGCTCCGCCCTCGGGCGACACCTTGGCCCTGGCCGACTACAATCTCGAAGCCGTCGAGCGCCAGGTCATTGAACTGGTCTTGCGCCAACACCAGGGCAATATCAGCCAGGCCGCGCGCCAATTGGGCCTCACTCGCACAGCGCTGTACCGCCGTCTAGAAAAATATGGCCTTTGATTTGGATCGCCGTCTTGGCTTGCTGGCGCGACTCAGACGCTGGCGCGGCGCTTTCCGCACCCGCCTGGTGCTGCGGGTCATCCTGTTGGGGGGCACCCTGTGGCTACTGGTGCTGCTGCTGGACGATATGGCCTACCCGGCCGCCGCCCTTTTGGTTGGCGCCCTGGCGCTCTACCAATTGGTCGCTCTGGTGCACCTGGTGGACCGCACCAACCGCGAACTGGCGCGCTTTTTCGCCGCTGTCAAATACACCGATTTCTCGCAGACCTTCCCCAGCGGCGGTCTCGACACCTCCTTCAACGACTTAAACGCGTCTTTCAACCAAGTCCTCGACGCCTTCCGCCAGGCCCGCGCCGCCAAGGAAGAACAGGCGCGCTATTTACAGACAGTGGTCCAGCATATTGGCATTGGTCTGGTGGTCCACGACGGCGATGGCCGGGTATCGCTAATCAACAGCGCCGCCAAGCGTCTGTTGGGCGTGCCCCGGCTGGTCCATATCGCCGATTTGCAAAACCGCAGCCAGATGCTGGCCACTGCCATGCAGGACTTGGGCCCCCGGGGCCGGGACCTGGTGCAGCTGGAGGATTTGCAATTGGCCCTGGAAGCGGCGGTATTCCGCCTCGGCTCCAACGAGCATACCCTGGTGTCGCTATACGATATTGGCAACGTCCTCGACGAAAAGGAAATGGAGGCCTGGCAGAATCTGATCCGCGTCCTCACCCACGAGATAATGAATTCGATCACCCCCATTGCCTCGCTGGCCTCCACCGCCGGCCAATTGCTGGAAAGCGGCGAGCCCGACGCCGAGACCAGCGCCGATATCCGCACCGCCGTGGCCACCATCCAGCGCCGCAGCGAAGGTCTGCTGCACTTTGTCGAAGCCTACCGCGGCCTCACCCGGCTGCCGGCCCCCAGTTTTGAACGCTTGCCGGTGGCCGAACTATTCGCCCGAGTGGGACAATTATTGCAGCCGCAATTTGCCGCCGCCCAGGTCGCCCTGCACATCCGGGTCGATCCGCCCGGGCTCGACCTGATCGCCGATCCGACCCAACTGGAGCAAGTCCTCATCAACCTGCTGCACAACGCCCTCCAGGCCTGCTCGCAAACGCCCGCCGCCCGTGTCGATCTGGGCGCCCGGCTGATGGGCGGCAAGGTCGTGGTAGAGGTGGCCGACAACGGCGTTGGCATTGTCGCCGAAGCCCTCGACCAGATCTTCATCCCCTTCTTTACCACCAAACCCGAGGGCTCGGGCATTGGCCTGAGCCTGTGCCGCCAGATAATGCGGCTCCACGGCGGCTCCATTGCCGTGCGCTCAAAGCCGCAATCCGAAACGATTTTCACCCTGCGTTTCTAACCCATGCCAGGGAGCTGTATCTTTGTCCAATCTGGTTGATTTGCCCCGCGCCTCTCCCCTGGAGCAGGACCTCGACCCCGAGATTCTGCAGGCCCTGGTGCAACGCCTGCACCAGGGTCGCGCCTACGAGACCTGGCTCGGGCTACTGGTGGCCCGCCACGGCCATCTGGTACTAGAAACCTATCCGCCGCAGCGCACCTGGCGGGCCCGCAACGACCTCAAATCGGCGACCAAAAGTATCACCGGTCTATTGGCCGGCATTGCCCTGGAGCAGGGCTTATTGGATAGCCTGGAGCAGCCCATCGGCGATTTTTTCATGGAATATTTAACGGGCCCCAACGAGCCCAAGGGGGCCATCCGCCTGGTCGATCTATTAACCATGCAGGCGGGCCTGGAATGGGATGAATGGGCCGATAATTACCGCCACCCTGCCAGCCTTTTCGCCAGCCGCGACAGCCTGGCCTACACGCTCGGTTTTCCGCTGGCCGAAGCCCCCGGCAGCCGCTTCCGCTACTCGACCGGCACCTCGCAACTACTCGCAGGATTAGTACAACGGGCCTGTGGCCAGCCCCTGGCCGACTTCGCCCAAACCCACCTTTTTGACCCGCTCGGTATTGAGCCGCTGCGCTGGGATACCCACCCAGACGGTATCCCTTACGGCGGCATGCGCCTGCATCTGCGGCCCCGCGATATGCTAAAAATGGGTCTACTGTGTCTCGATGGTGGCCGTTGGCAAGGACGCCGCATTGTCTCTGCGCGCTGGCTGCAGCAGTCGACCGCGGTCCAATCCGGCGCCGATTTTTGGGAAGGGCCCTACGGCTACCACTGGTGGGTGCGGCCCCGCGGTTATACCGCCTACGGCTACGGCGGCCAGTATATCTACGTTTTGCCGCGCCAGGAATTGGTCGTCGTATTTACGGCGCGCGCCGATCTCAAGCGCCATATCCCTTTGTTTGCCCTGGAGCATCTGCTGCAGAAATATCTTATCCCAGCCTGTCTTTGATGCATTTGTATCAGATGGCCTTTGAGAGGGCCGGATATTTTTGCTGTTCTTGCGCATAAAATCCCCCTATACAACCGGCCATCAGTGCTTCAAATTGGTATTAGCGGGCGACGAATAACCCGGCGCTTTTGGCCAAGCGCAAACACCCGTGGCGCTCTATCTCGGCGGCAATCTGCCGGCGCAGCCCCGCCAACTGGTCGGCCGCGGGGGCAAGGGCCGTCGTCGACTGGAGATAGGTAACCAAGGGCTCGACTTCGGTAATTTCCAGGGCGTCTTCATAACGACGCAGTTCGACCTGGTCAAAAAATTTGCCCAATTCGGCGCCGCCGTTCTCCAACTTGAAATGGGCAAAGGTCTCGTCCCGGGGCACCGGACGGCCAAGGGCACGCAGGGCCCAATCGCGCAAGCCCTTTCCCTGGGTATCGCCGTTGGTCGCCGCGTACAGAATTCCGCCGGCTTTGAGCACCCGGCCAATCTCGCCCATTGCCCGACCCCTATCTGGGACATGGTAGAGCATATGGTTGGCGATCACGCCATCGAAGCAATCGGCGGCAAAGGGCAAGTGCTGGGCGTCGATGACGCTGTAGGAAAACTCCGCAGCGCCCAGGTGCCCCCGAGCCGTGGCCACCATCCCCGGCGACAGATCGGCCAGAGTGATCTGCCAGCCCGACGGAATCCGCTCCCGGTTGCGCTGCCACACCCCACCCGGGCCGCAGCCCAGTTCCAGCACCTGCGCCTGGGCGGGCAATTCGAATTGGTCAAAGACCCAGGGCAACCAGCCGCGCCGATTGACACTGAAGCGGTCGTGCAATTGCATCCGGTCCTGCAAATTGCCCGAATGGCTATATTGTTCCTTTTTCAAATAGTCCTGGTCGATCATTTTATTCATGGTCGCTTTGCTCCTCGTCGGCCTCAGGGGGTGTCCGATATAATTTAGTAAGATTTGGCTATAATTTGGGTGAGCCTTAGCACAAGTATCGATTGAACAAATAAGCCCCGTCATACTTCAAATTTAGCGTCCTCACTAGCCCAACGGAAACCTATGCTCACACTCAACCCCAACCTAATGGCCCAACTGGCCCAGGTGGTCAAACAGGGCATCCGCACCCTCGAACCGCACGCCGGCGACCGCGGTCCCGGGCCTTTTGGCGGCACCTTCGACTGGCATTCCTGCGTCCACGCCCACTGGATGCTGCTGTCCATGGAGCGATTTGGGGCGCCGGCAGATCCCTGGCTGCACAACCGCCTCAGCGGCGAGATACTCCAACGTGAATTCGACTTTTTGGCCGCCCACCCCAATTTTGAAATGCCCTACGGCCGTGTCTGGCTATTGCTGCTATTGGCTGAAATGGGCAAACAGGGGCAGGCCGACCAAGGCATCCAAGACCTAAGCCAGCAACTGCAACAAGAACTGCTCGATTATTTACAGACCCACCCCTTTCCCGAGTATCCAGACCGACCCTACCCCTACCTGGGGACCCATTATTCCTGGCTCTTCACCCACTGGATGGCGACCCTGGCGGCACAGTTGAACGGGGCTGACAGCGGCGAATTAGAGGCGCTTTGGCACAGCCGAATACAGCCCCAACTCGCCCCCTTGCGCCGTCACGATCCGGTGCCCAACGACTTCCTCGACCTGGACGTAATGGCCGATTTAGCCGTGCTGCTGAGGGAAAAAACGCCCCCCCTGGCCACTCGACTCACGGATATCCCCCCGTCCATCGGTGCGCATAACGCCCACCTTGCGGCGCGCCTGTTCCAGGAGCTGTGGGCCCGGGCGATCTGGAGCCCCGATTCCGTCCAGGACCTATTCAACGATTTGCTTGCCAGAGAATACCTGTGGAAATTCAATTTTGAGCACGCCAGCCACTTCGTGCCGCAATTCGCCTGGATGGCCGTATATCTAAGCGAGGGTTGGTCATAATTAGGGTGGCTCGTCCGTGGACGCCTGATCGAGGGCGACCAGCCTTGACACAAGTCCCGGTAGAAAAACAAATTAGACGAATTGCTAATTATGGCCAATCCTCATCTAATTTGCTGTATAATCAATATTTGTGCTAGCAGAGGTCTCGGGCCCGGATCGATGAAAGCGGATTCCACCCGACCTGGGAACGGAGCCCCGGTGGGGCTACGTGCGAAGCGGGCGGGTCGGAGTGGCCTCGGAGCGCGTAGCGCGAGAATGAGCGTCATCGATCCGGGCCCGAGACCGACCCACCACCCACTAACCGGGAGCTAACCCCACTCATGCGCCGCATTGACGCCCACCTCCACTACCCCGGCGATAGCGCCGAAGACCGCGCCCTACTCGACAAATACCAGCTCAAACTGTTCAATATCAGCGTCCCGCAACCCGATATCCAACGCTGGCGCGCCCGCACCGAACAATGGCGCCAACTCGCCCTCAAAGACCCGGCCCACTTCGGCTGGTGCGCCGGCTTTGACCTGCCGCGCTTTGACGACGCCGAATACTACGACGCCGTCTTCGCCGAATTGGACCGCGACCGGGCCGACGGCGCCCTGGCCTGCAAAATCTGGAAAAACGTCGGCATGGAAGTGCTTAAACCCGACGGTTCTTTTATGATGGTCGACGACCCCTTCTTCGATCCCATCTACGACTATTTGGAACAACACCAATTGCCGCTGCTCTTGCATATTGGCGAGCCCCTGGCCTGTTGGCAGCCCCTAGACGACCCCGACGACCCGCACTACAACTACTACAAGAACAACCCCCAATGGCATATGCACGGCCGCGCCGATTTCCCCGCGCACGCCTTTATCATGGAAGCCCGCGACAACTTGGTGGCCAAGCGCCCCAAGCTGCGCATTATCGGCGCCCATCTGGCCAGCCTCGAATACGACGTCGATGAAATAGCCCGACGCCTGGACCAATTCCCCAATTTCGCCGTCGATACCTCGGCCCGCCTGGGGGATTTAGCGCGCCAGGACAGTACTAAGGTGCGGCAATTCATTACCCACTACCGCGACCGCATCCTGTGGGGCACCGATATGGTCCACAACGGCTATAGCTCAGAGCTGACGCCGCAGGAACAGGAGCAGCGAATCGAGCGGGCCGAGACGACCTACAAAACGGAATTCGCCTATTACGAAACGGCGGGGCCGGTAACCGTGCGGGATAAAGTGGTCGAAGGGCTGGGCTTGGCCGAGGACTTGCTGGAGGACCTGTACTGGCGCAATGCGCAGCGTTGGTATCCTGGGCTGTGAACTAGGGCTAGGCTGGTGCATCCACAGGCGGGTAAAAGGAGAATCTACCGCCCCCTTACCCGCCGAGGCCTATGCCACAACATCAGCCCAGCCAAGCCGAAATTGAAGACTGGTTACGCCTACAGGAAGAACCGCTGGCACCATTCGACCCCGGCTTCCTCTCATCCCATAATGAACGGGAATGGGTATTGCCGACGCTGTCGTATTTCCACCGCAAGCGACTTATCACCGATATAGTGGGATCGCTCAAACCCGGCAAGGAGGCCACCGTCTACTGCTGTCGGGCGCATCCGGCCACTGATCTCGACCTAGTGGCGGCCAAGATCTACCGGCCCCGCGTTTTCCGCACCCTCAAAAACGACGGCCATTACCGCCAACATCGACACCAAAACCGCGACCGCCGCCGCCAACGGGCCATTCAAGGCAATACCAACAAAGGCCGCGCCTTCCAGGTGCAAGATTGGATCGGCTACGAATTCCAGACCCATACCCTGGCCCACCAGGCCGGTCTCGACGTGCCCATTCCGCTGGCGCAAAAAGACCATGCGGTACTGATGGAATTTATAGGTACCCCCCAACAGGCCGCCCCGCAGCTGCACCAAGTAGACATCGCCGCCAACGAGGCGGACAAACTTTTCAAGCGGTTACTGCGCAACGTCGAATTGCTGTTGTCCTGCCACCGGGTCCACGGCGACCTATCGGCCTATAATATCCTCTACTTCCAGGGTAAAATTTGGGTCATCGACCTGGCCCAGGCCGTCGATGCTCGCCACGGCGCCCAGGCTCTGGCCCTATTGCGCCGCGATATTCAGCGGCTGTGCGATTTTTTCCAGCCCCGCGGCATCGACGCCGATGCCTGGGCCCTGAGCCGCGATTTGTGGCAGCGCTATCAGCGGGGCCGCCTGCGCCATCACCGCAGCTAAGCCTTTTCTAACACCGCCCCTTCCGCCTGCAAACGCGTCCACATAGCCTGGTATTCCTGGCTGCCGTCGTCGTCCCAGTAATCGGTCTCGATGGGCGCGTCGTAGCGCATCGGCATCTGCCGCCGGCGGTCGGGCCGCACCATGAAAATGGACTCGGCCGGGTCGGCCATATTGAACAGTCGCGTGCCGCCGGCAAAGCGCGAGCGCAAGATCCACTTTTCCTGCACGGGAAGCTGCAAATTTTCCAGCCGCGCCAATTCGTCCCGGTCCAGACTTAGGCCCAAGCCCGGTTTTTCCGGCACCCGCACCAAGCCGTTGACCGGGTCGAGGCGCTCCTGCACCACGTCCGTCTTCCAGGTCTCGTAATCGTTGTGCATATGAAAAGTCCCGGTGGGAAAGGCCGCCATCATATGCAGGGCCATGGCCCGGGTGATAGCACCGCCGACATTTTGCAGCATAAACGGGGCGCCGCAGGCGGCAAACAGCCCAGCCTTGCGCTGGGCATCGCCAATACGGGCGTGCCCCAGCATATAAATATCGGCCGGCCGCATGGCCACTTCTTGGTTGGCGCCCATGGGGAAATGATGCAGCACAATGGGCAACCGCGAACGTCGGCGCAAATCGATATAGCCGTCGATATCCTCGCCCGGCAAGGGGTCCTCAAAGCAACCGGCCACTGGATACTGCGCCAATTTTTCGAGCAATTCGGGCATATGGTCCTGGGTGCCGTGCATAGTAAAATCGTAGTGGATCTTAAAACCGGGCGGGGCCACCGCCTGCATGGCCTCGGTCTGGTCAATGACATTCTCAAAGGGCGACAGGTGGTATTTGAGCCAGGTATAGCCCGCTGCGGCGTACTGCTCTACCGCCTCGGCCATGCGCCGGGGGTGGGTCGATACGGTCCAACTGCCCACCGGCACCCAGGAACGGTATTTCTGCCCGAACAGCTTGTACACCGGGACTCCGGCGGCCTGCCCCATTAAATCGTACATGGCCGTGCCCAGGGCCAGCGAGGTCTCGTCGCCCATCCATTCGAAGGGATTGCTGCCCCGATACTGGTCGAGAATATCCTCCGGCTCCCTGCCGCCCTCTCCTAACCCCACAAGCCCAGTATCAGTGTGGACCACGTAAACCGTGCGCCGCGTCGGCCCGTAATAGTGATTGAGTTGGTAGGCGATCCAGTCGTGGTACTCGGGGGTGATCTCGTGTACTTCGATCTCAGTGACGCGCACGCGTAGCCTCCCTGGTCAATACCAGATATCCGGATACCTGCGCTTAATTACGCAGAACAATCCGCCAAATAGTAAGACATCAGTGCTTCATAGTATTCAGTGCTTCATAGTATTCAGTGCTTCATAGTATTCAGTGCTTCATAGTAATATTAGCCCACTTCTCCTCAACGCCACAACCGCCGCATCTCCGCACTGCCCTCCAAGAGTTCCTCCAACCTCCCTTGGGCCTCGATGCGGCCCTGATGCAACACGACGATGTGGTCCGCCCGCTGCACTACCGGCCGCCGGTGCGAGACCACCAGGCAGGTGGCCCGCCGCGCAAACAAGCGCCGCCACAGAATCTGCTCGGTCTCGACATCCAGGGCGCTCGACAGATCATCGAAGACAAGCAGCTCGGGCTGGCGCACGAACATCCGCGCCGCGGTGACCCGCTGTTGCTGCCCGCCCGACAGCCTGATCCCCCTGGCGCCAATCGGCGTATCAAGACCGGCCTCCAACACATCGAGATCGCGCTCCAGCACCGCCGCCCGCAAGGCCCCGGCCAGATCGATATCGGATTCAGACAGACCCAAGGAAATATTGTCGCGCAAAGACTCGCTGAACAGGCGCGGCACCTGGGCCGTGAAGGCGCAGCGCGGCGGCACCAGGAAATTAGCCGGGTCGTCGACGACCGCGCCGTTCCAATAGTGCGTCCCGGCTGTCTTGGGTAACAGGCCGAGCAAAACCTGTAGGCACGTGCTCTTGCCACTACCGACACGACCGGTAATAACGGTGAAAGAGCCCGCCGCCAGTTGCAGGTCGATGCCCTCAATACCTTTGTCCGAGCCGGGATAGCGGTAACTCAGGCCCTCGGCGCGAAATTCTCGCAGCCGGTCAGCCGCTGTCTTGGGGGGCCGTAAGATAGGCGGCGCTCCGCCTTTCTCGTAGACTGCACCGTGCCGGACCAACGCCCCGGGGGGCGCCCCAGGCATGAGCTCGGTCATCCGTTCTATGGATACACCGGCCTGCCGGTAGCGGCCCATAGAGTAGCCGATGGCCATGGGTAGCTCGGTGATAGAGGGCAGATAGTAGGTGAACAGTGCCAGGTCGCCCACAGTAAAACTGCCGTCGCGAATAGCCTGGCCCGCCATCACCAGGATGATACCAACACCTAAATGGACAGCGTTGCCCGAGACCGAATCCAGCAACGACTCGAACAGGCTATTGCGCAAAGCCGCGCCGCCGCGTTCGTCATTTATCCGTCGGAAGCGCTCGACGACGCGCCGTTCGGCATGGGCCATTTTGATTGAAGAAGCGGCCCCGAATATCTCGCCGAGGAAACCCGTGACACCGCCGGCGGCCCGACGGCTGGCTCTGTGGTAGGTTTCGATCCGCTTCTGGGCCACTTGGACGACGGCATAGACCGCTGCGATGGGCAGAAAGGCGAATAACGTGAAGCGCCAATTGATCGTCCACATAATGGCCAGCGCCACCGACGCCGACAGGACGGCTCTGATCAGGTTGGCCAAGACGATGTGGAAGCCAGCGAAACTGCCCACATCACCGCGGAAACGGCTGATCGCCTCCCCCGGCGAGGCCACCAGGGCTGCGGCCCCGGGCAGGGTGAGGATATAGGCCAGGATATTCTTCTGCAATAACGCGCTGGCGGAAAATACGAACGGGATCCGGGTACAGGTCGCCGTATAGATGACCAAGCACCGGGCCAGCCCCGTGCCGCCGAGCAAGGCCAGGATCCCGATCAGGCCCATCTGCACCGCCTCCTCGCCGCCGAGCAGATTGAAAAACTGGCGCAGAGCCAGCCCCGGCACCTGGACCAGCCCAGAGGCCAGGACCATAGCCATCACATTAAAAAAGAAAGCCACCGGCCGATAGCGGATAAGGGCCCAAACGGCCCCTGCAGCATTCACTGACGCTTCCCGTCCAGACCGGTTTCCAGCAACTGCGCAAAGCGCGACCTGGGATCCGCTGCCAAGGCAGCCCGAGCCCCTTGCTCCTGGATGTGGCCCTGGTCGAGAATGAGAATATTGTCGACGCGCCGCACCGTACTGAGGCGGTGGGCAATGACAATACCTGTGCGCCCCTTTAGTAGACGGCCGATGGCGCGCTCGATCTGCGCCTCGGTGGCCGGATCGAGGCGCGACGAGGCTTCGTCTAGAATGACCAAGCCGGGATCGGCCAAAAAGGCCCGCGCCAAGGCCAGCAACTGCGCTTCCCCGGCAGACAATCCGCCCCTGTCACCGGCCAAGGGCTCCTCCAGCCCTTGGGGCAATCCGTCTAACCAGGCGCCCAGCCCCACGGCCCGGACCGCATCGTCGACGATGCGGTCCGGATAGTCGTCGTCAAACAAGGTTATATTGTCGCGCACGCTGCCGCTCAGCAAATGCACCTGCTGCGGCACTAAGGCGCCCCGTTGCCGCAGGGTTTGGGGCTCGATGCGGGTCAGATCCCTGCCCCCCACTAGCACCGCCCCGTCCCGAGGTTCGTAGAGCCGCGCCAACAGCCGGGTCACCGTCGTCTTGCCGCTGCCGCTGGCCCCCAGCAACCCCAGGACCCGCCCCGCCGGCACCTCAAAGCTAATCCCCGTCAATACAGGCTCCTGGTGGTAGGCAAAGGAGACTTGGCAAAATTCTACGCCCAAAGGTCCACCGGGCAAGGACAGCGGCGCCCTCGTCCGGATCGCCGATTGGTAGCCGTACAATTGACGCACCCGGCCGATGCTGGCACCGGCCTGCTGTAATTCTTCGAGCTGTTGGGTCAGCTGCGCCAGCGGCCGATGCAGCAAATCCATATAGTAGACCAGCATGGCTACCGTGCCTATGCTGGCACCGGCCCTGCGGTACAGATAGTAGCCCGCCGCCACGGTCAGAACTTGGCCCAAGGCATAAGAGCCGGTATCGACATAGCGGATGCGGAGATTGGCCAGACCGGCGCTGAGTTCCCGGCCCAGGCGCTCCCCGGTATAATCGCACAGCCGCTGCAGCGTATAGGGCCTCGCCCCTAAGGCCCGCAGGTCGAGGGTGGCTGCGAGACGCTCTTCGAGGAAAGCGTATAGATCAGCGGCCACCTGCCGGGCCGAATGCCACAGGGGTATCGCCACCTGGTGCAACCGCACCAGGCCCGCCAGGGTCAGCCCCGCGTACAGGGCCATGACCAGACCAAGACGCCAATCCTCGGCGGCAAAAACGGCCAGCGTGCCCGCCAGCAGCAGTAAATTGCCCAGGACCTGAACCACAAAGCGGGAAAAGAAGGACGCCAGGCCGGCGACATCGCCGTCGATGCGCTCGATCATCTCACCCGGCGAGTGGTCGTTGTGGAAGGACAGGTCGAGCCCCAGGCAATGCAGGGTTAAATCCTGGCGCAGCGCGTTGGTCGCCCGCCAGGCCACCCGCTGGGAAACGTAGGTGGTCAACACGGCGAGCAGTTGCTGCCCCAGAGCGGCTCCAATAAATAACAGCGCGCTGGCCAGTACCGCGTTGAGGGGGACCTGGGCGTCCCCGGCCCCATCGATGAAACGGCGCATAATCTGGGGACTTAGCAACTGCACGCCGATGCCGGCCAACAGTAGCACCGCCAGCCCCGCGACCCAGGCGGCGTGGGGCCCCAGATACTTGCCCAGCAGGCCCCAGGCCGCCCGCCACTCAATAGCGTCTTTGGTTTCGTGATGCACGGGCCGATACCGCCAATTTCGCTTGGCCCGTACCGACGTGGAACATTGGCACAGGGCGCAGGAGCAATACGATAGGACCGTGACAAGATAGCGACAAGCAGTTTATTCGAGCAACTTTAAAATTTAATAAACTATTGTTTATATTTTAATTAAGATTACTTATTTGACATTTCGGCTTTTTCTTTTTATTCTTCTAAAAGAGTAGGGGGAAGCATTAAAAAAATGCTTCCCCCTACTCTTTTACTAGCCGATATTCGCTCTCAGGCCGACTTAGGCCCGGGTCGTGGAGTCGCCGGCCGGATGCCCAGCGGCCTCCTCACCCGGCCAGGCCGGTAGGCAGGACCAGCCGCACCGTCGTCCCTTTTCCGGGCGTGCTTTCCAGGGTTATATCGCCGCTGTGGCGCTGCATTATGCTATAGCAGATCGACAACCCCAAACCCGATCCCACCCGCGCGCCTTTGGTGGTGAAGCCGGGCTCGAAAATACGCGCCAGATTTTCCGCCGCAATCCCGTCGCCGGTATCGACGACCTCTATATATACGTGCTCCACGTCGGCGCCCGTGCCAATGCGCAACTGGCCCCCATCGCCCATGGCATGGGCGGCGTTGATGAACAGGTTCATGAAAACCTGGTTCAATTGGTTGGGGTAACAGGGGACCAGCGGCAAGGTGCCGTATTCGCGCACCACGTCTATCCGGCCCTTCAGTTCGTGCTGCACCAGAGTCAGAGTGCTGTCGAGCCCCTGGTGGATATCGGCGCGCTGGAATTCGGCTTCGTCTAGACGGGTGAAATTCTTCAGGCTCTGGACAATATCGGTGATGCGCTCGGTGGCCGTGGCGATCACCCGGTTATTGTCGGCCAGCAACTTGACCGCCCGCTCGAAAGCCGGATCGCCGCGCAGCGCCTCAATATCCCCGGCGGATTCGACCAACGCGCCAATCCGGACGACGCAGCGATCGACGACATTGGCGGCGCTGTTGACCGCCCCGAGCGGATTGTTGACCTCGTGGGCCACCCCGGCCACCATATTGCCCAGCGACGCCATTTTCTCCTGCATGACCAGCCGCTGCTGCATTTCCTGGCGCTCCTGGCTGATGCAGATCAGCGAATAGGCCATACCCGTGTGGAGGGCGTAGATGGTCCCCAAGGTGCTCAGCATGGCCTGATCGCCCTCGCCTACCGGATCCATCACGAACAGTAGCGCGCCGATATTCTCCCCCTGCACCAGAATGGGCAATACCAGGGCCATATCGGTTTCTTCGGAGAAAAGCCAGGTGCTCAGGTTATCTGTATCCCGGCGAAAGGCCTTCCAGGGGGCGTTCTCCCAACGGGCGTTTTTCGCCGCCAGCACTTTGCCAAAGGTCTCTTCTGCAGGCGTATAACCCTTCTCGGCGGGCACCTGGAATTTGCCGCGTTCGGATTGCCCCACGACCTCGAACTGCCCCTTTTCCCCGCCTAATAAAATACCCATCCGCTGGGAGGGTATGAGCCAGCGGGCCTGCTGGCACACCACCGGCCAGAAGGTCTCCAGACTGTCTTGCCGAGAGAAGCTCAGAATCGCCTCGAATAATGTCCCCAGCGTCAGACTGCTGACCGAGACCTGGAAACTACCGGGTTTTGCTGCACCGAAAAGCGCGCCCTGGTTCACGGGGAGCCCACTTCGTCGATGGCGATAGCGCTGATATCGGACCAGGTATTGATGAAATTGGTGAAGGCGGCTACCATGATAAGTTCCAAGATCTCGCCGTCGCTCAGGCTGAAATCCCGCAAACGCTGCACATCCCGGTCGGTAATGGCCTGCGGCGCCTGCGCCACCTGGAGGGCGAACTGGAGGATGGCGCGCTGCGGCGGGGGCACTTTGTCCAGGTTGACATCGGTCGAGAGACTATCGATCAAATCACTGGAAACGCCCAGGCCCTGCAGCGCTTTGGCGTGGGTCAACCGGCAGTATTGGCAGCCGTTGTGGGCCGATATCAGCACGACGACCATCTGTTTCATCGTCGGCGGCAATACCCCTTCCAGCAAGACCCCTTTGGTCAACGCCCACGCCCCCGCCAGAATATCGGGCCGTTCCCCTTGTGCCGTGAACCAGTTGAGCGGGACCTCGTCCCCCAGGCCGCAATCCGTGATCTCCCGGTACAGGGTGGCCAGTAGGGGGGCCCCTGAGGGATCGAGGATCTGTCTAAAACGAGCCATAACGCCTCTCTCTTGCCCAACCGTTCCGGGGCAAATGGTCACGCCGGCTTATTCCTCCCCGTCCACCGGCACCTGGGTCACATCGGTAAAGGTATTGAGCAAATCGGACCAGGCGGCCATCATGATGACTTCCATGATCTCGCCATCACTCAGGCCGTGGCGCTGAAGCGCCTGGAAATCCTCGTCCGTGACGGAGCGAGGATCGCGGGTTGTTTTCAGGGCGAATTTCAGGATCGCCCGCTGCGAAGGGGGGATATCGGCCAGATCGGGATCGGCGGCACAACTTTTGACGACATCTGTCGGCACCCCCATGGCCTCCAGGGCATGGGTATGGGCCACAGTGCAATAACGGCAATTGTTCTGCATGGCGATGGTCATGGCGATCATCTGCTTGACCGTGGGCGGCAGGGAACCTGAAATCACCACGCTCTTGGTAAGGCCCCACAGGCCCTGCAGCAGATCGGATCGGTCGGCCAGAACGGTCCAGGTATTGAGCGGGGTCCCTTCCTCGACACCCTGCAGACCGTATTCGGCGATTTCCCTATAGAGCTCCTGGACTTGTGGATTGTCGGGAGTTTTGTTCATGTTGAATCGCGCCATGATTTCATCCTTGTAAGAAACATGAAACTCTGTAATACACTTGGAAGAACGAGCTCTGAACGCATATTTAATATGGAAAAACAAGATCTATAGCAAATTCCGCCCTCCCCCAACGCTCTGGTCTGGGCGCCGTTTTAAAGCCCGATATTGACCTTCAGCCCGACATAGGCTGGGGCATCGACAAAACCGCCTTGGGCCCGCTGCCGCCACCTCGCCGTAAAGCCGTATTGCTCCAAGCCCTCCAAGGGAACAAACTCAACCGCCGAAATCGGGTTGTCCTCCAATTCATTGGTCGGCATTTGTATCTCTCCGCCTTTGCGTTTAAGGGCAAAGGTAATATGCAGCAATTGATCCTCCGGTTTATCGGCCACGTAGAGTAGGCGCTCTACCTCCGTACGCAGACCGGTCTCTTCCCAAATTTCACGCACCACGGCTTCCTCCAGGCGCTCGCCCCGCTCCAGACGCCCGCCCGGCAGCGACCAGCGCCGCTGTTGGCTTGCTCGTTGCCGCACCAGCAGGATCTTTTCTGCTTCTATCAATACGCCGGTCGCTCTGATCTGAAAAATACGGTGGTCCATCGACTGCATCCTTTCGTTGAGGCACAAAAAAAGCCCGGGCCTCTGACTTGGAGAGTCAGAGGCCCGGGCTCGGACGGATAATCCGCCTGAGCAGACGCGGCAGACAGCCACGGCCGGCATTTTTTTGCGCACTTGGTCGTTTATGGTGGCCCCAATTTCGGCGGCAAGTTTCGTCCAAAATAGCTCCGGAGCCAGCTCCTTGTCAAGCACATTTTGCCCAACTCACCAAAGCGCCCACTTGACTTGGAGGATTCTTTCCTGGCACATTTTACCAACGCTCCTGCCAACCTTTCCCTCCATGCCTCGACGAAAGCACTGCCATGCCCAACGTACAATTTTTCACCTCCCTGCCCCCTGATACCGCCCGCCTGCTCACCGACCAAGCCCCCCCCGACTACCAGGTGGGGACCCATTCCATTGACCTGCCCGACGCCGACAAAGCGCCGCTGGTACAGGAGGCCGATTTCCTGCTGCTTTTTCCCGGCCGCCTTTCCGAAACGGTCTTGCGCCAGGCCCAAAAAGCCAAGCTGCTGCAATTGGTCAGCGCCGGCTTCGACCAGATAAATCTCGATCTGTTGCGCGAACTAGATTTGCCCATGGCCAATAACGGCGGGGCCAACGCCATTGACGTGGCCGAGCATACCTTTTCGCTGATCTTGGGCTATTACCGCCGCTTAATTGAAATGGACCGGAATGTCCGCACCGACCGCTATAGCGCCATTGACAGCGGCTCGACCACTCATACCATCGCCGGCAAAAAAGTGGGCATTATCGGCCTGGGGCATATCGGTCGCGAAGTGGGCCAACGGCTCAAAGTCTTCGGCGCCGAATTATACTACGCAGACGCCTTTGCCGCCGCCCCCCAAGTGGAAGCAGAGCTGGGCATTACCCGCCTTGAGCTGGACGACTTGCTCACCCGCGTCGATATCGTCACCCTGCACGTGCCGCTCAACGAAGCCACCCGAGGTCTGATCGGCGCCGAACAACTGGCGCGGATGCAGTCCCACGCCTTATTGGTCAATACCTGCCGCGGCCCAGTGGTGGACGAGAGCGCCTTGACCCAAGCCCTGCAACAGGGCCAGATAGGCGGGGCCGCCCTCGACGTGTTGGAACAGGAGCCCCCTGCCCCGGACAACCCCCTGCTGCGCCTGGACAATGTGCTTTTGACCCCGCACACAGCCGGTGTGACCCGCGATACCTGGGCCCGGCGCGGCGTCTTCATCTTTGAGAATTTCCGCCGCGTCTGGGCCGGCGAAAAACCCTTGGCTCAGATAACGGCGTAATGAACAGCAACCACTACGACGCCCTGGTGATAGGAGGCGGGGTAGCCGACAACACACCGTCCACGGATATCGGCCCGTTCCTCATGGACCGCTTCCAACCCTGATTCCCCAGGAGCTAACAATGCGTTTAGCCGACAAAACTGCCCTAGTCACCGGCGCCGCTTCGGGCTTGGGCCGGGCCACGGTGCGCCGCTTTCTCGATGAAGGGGCCCGGGTCGCCGCCTGCGATATTGCCCCCCAACCATTGGACCAACTAGCCGGTGAACTGCAAGCCGATCCGTGCCGCCTGGCCACCTTTTGCGGCGACGTGGCCAACCGCGACCAAACCGAAGCCATGGTGGGCCAGACCGTCGACCGCTTTAGCCGCCTTGATATCCCGGTCAATTCAGCCGGTATCACGCCGCGCACCGTAGGCCCCGAGGCCGACATGGAAAGCCGCTGGGATGCGGTTTTGGACGTCAATTTGAAGGGCACCATGCTGATGTCCCACGCCGCCGTGGAAGCTATGCGTCCGCAGGGCAGCGGGGCCATTGTCAATCTGGCCTCAATCATGGGCCTGGTCGGCTACCCCACAAGTTTGCCCTTTTCCGACGGCTTCAACGCCTATGTCGCCAGCAAAGGAGCTATTGTCCAATTGACCCGCGATATGGGAGTACGCCTGGCCAAGGAGGGCATCCGCGTCAACGCCGTCTGCCCGGGTTTTGTCTATACCCCGCTCACCGCCAATGTCACCCAGGACGAGGGCGTGCACCAAACCATGCAGGGCCTGCACCCTTTGGGCCGTCTAGGCCAAGCCGAGGAGATCGCCCGCGTGATCGCCTTTTTGGCCTCGGACGAAGCCTCCTTCGTAGTCGGAGCCGCCTGGGCCGTGGACGGCGGCTATACGGCGCAGTAGGTCTGGGCTTTTAGAGAGGTATTTTTTTGACTACCTGGTCGGGTCAGTAGCTGATTCCAAACCTGTCGCCAAAACCAAATTTTCAATTTTCTCCCAAAAAATACTTTCGTATGAAACGGATATAATTCGTCTGACGACAACCGTATACTAATAATATCGAGACGGTATACTTTAGGAGGTTGTCTTATGTCCGCACAGAATTGGCTACGACTAGTGATATTATCTGTGGTTTGGGGAGGATCATTTTTCTTCGTAGAAGTTGCGCTTCAGGATGTGCCGCCCTTCACGATAGTATTTTTACGCGTTTCACTGGCCGCTTTGGCATTATTGCTGGTGATAAAAATGCGAGGAGGCCGCATACCTTTCACCCTATCGTTATGGGGTTCCTTTCTCGTGATGGGATTGCTGAACAATGTAATTCCATTTTGCCTGATCGTGTGGGGGCAAACCTATATCACGGGCAGCGTTGCATCCATTTTGAATGCAACTACCCCTATTTTTACCCTACTCGTTGCCCATCTGTTCACATCAGATGAACGACTAACATTTAATAAGTTACTTGGCGTATTAGTTGGTTTTGTGGGGGTGTTTGTAATGATGCAACCCACCCTGAAAGAAGGACTAAGTTGGTCAAGTTATAGTCAATTAGCCGTGCTGGGCGCAGCCATCTCATATGCCTTTGCTGGTATATGGGGGAAACGGCTTAAACAAGAATCGCCTTTGGTCAATGCTGCAGGCATGCTCACCTGCTCTAGTATCATCTTATTACCGATTGTCTTTACCGTTGAAGCCCCACTATCTGTTACCCCACAAATTGACAGCATGGCGTCTATCATTGCAATTGCGTTGCTGAGCACTGCGGTTGCTTATATGCTCTATTTCAAAATTCTTGCAGGGGCGGGGGCGACAAATTTATTACTCGTTACGTTTTTAATCCCCGCAAGCGCTATACTCCTCGGCCTAAGCATGTTAGATGAAACAGTAGAGACGATGGCACTAAGCGGCATGGCAATTATCTTTGCCGGACTGCTGTTGATTGATGGGCGTGTGTTAAACGCAGTTCAGCAAAAGGAGCTTCGCCATGCAAACTGAAGCCTATTGGAATGCGGTAGAACAGAATGATGCAAATTACGATGGCCGTTTCGTCTATGCGGTAAAAACTACGGGCATCTACTGCAAGCCATCCTGCCGTTCGCGCTTACCCAAAAAGGAAAATGTAGCGTTTTTTAACGACGTCCAGGAAGCTGAGAAAGCAGGATTTCGCGCCTGTAAACGTTGCCTTGGCATGCAGCCGCATTTAGAACTGATTAACAAAGCTTGCACTTTTATCAATCGACAAGAAGCCATTCCAAGTCTCGAACATGTAGCCACACACGTCGGCATGAGTCCCAACCATTTTCAACAGGTATTTTCGCAAGCGTTGGGCATTTCACCGCGTAGTTATGCCGATGCCGGCCGGCACGATAAATTCAAGGTATTGTTGCAGAATGGCGCATCGATTAGTGGCGCCCTGTATGAGGCTGGCTTTAGCTCTACCAGTCGCGTCTATGAGTTTGCCCATCGCTATTTGGGCATGACCCCGAAAGCTTATATGCAAGGTGGAAAAGCCGAAACCATATGGTTTACCGTAGTGGATTGTCGTTTGGATAAATTGCTGATTGCAGCGACCCAAAAAGGCCTGTGTTCTGTTCGTCTAAGCGAGGACGAAAACAAGCTCCGGATGGAACTGGCGCAGGAATTTCATGCGGCAAACCTGATTGAGTCTGACACCCATTTTCGGCAATGGACACAAGCGCTGGTGGATTATTTGGCCGGGAACGCACCGTGGCCAACCTTACCCTACGACCTCAAAGCCACGGCCTTTCAGCGTAAAGTCTGGGAATGGTTGCGGACTATTCCAGCCGGAAAAACCTATAATTACGCCGACGTTGCAAAAGCCATTGGCGAACCCAAAGCCGCCCGTGCGGTCGCCCGGGCCTGTGCTACGAACCCAGTCGCGCTGGTCATTCCCTGCCACCGCATTATACCTAAAGCGGGTGGTATTGGCGGCTATCGTTGGGATCCGGAACGGAAAAAATCCCTTTTAAGAATTGAAAAAAACTAAGAGGCCGTTTTAAAAGCCCGCTCTCAGCGATAGGTATAGCGGATATCCTCATCTTTGGCCGGGCCGCTGATATGCCAGCGCAATTCCACCCCTCTCCATACTGGGCGCAAGACCGCCGCATAGCGATCGGCCCCGCAGGGGTGCGGGACCTCTGAGACCAGTCCGCCCCTGTCCCCCGGCACCAACCGCACTAAAAAGACCGGCTGCTCCAACCCCAGGCGCAAATGCTCCAGGTTCAGGGCCCCGCCCGCCCGGTCGAGGCGCCAGCGATACACATTGCTAAACTGAAAGGCCCGCCCCCCGGCCCCTTTCCAGGTCCCCGATTCGGTAAATACAAGGGTATCGGCAGCGGCCCGCTGTACTGCTACCAGGCCCCGCCCCCGGCCATTCCATCCGGCCCCCCCCAAAGCCGAGCGGGCCTGAAAGCGCAGCTGCTGGACCCGCCCCAAACGCTGCCAAAGTCGCTCTACCTGCTCGGTTGGCACGCCTGTTTCTCCTCTGTTATCTGGGTAGCCGGCCGCCTTGTCAAAAGCCCGATAATCTCACCGCCTTCAATAATATAGTCCACCTCTTTTGCCACAAGGACAAACAGCGGCAGGGGCCCTGTATTGACAGAGCCGGAGAAAAAATACATTGTGAGGTATTGCTTGCCCCTGCACCAACTATCAATACGGGAGGACCTATGCTCACCGACAAAGTCCTGGGCGCCTACGCCGCCATTGCAACACTGCCCGCCGCCCAACAGGCTGAATGGTATCGGCGGGCGGCCGGAGATTGGGGCATCGACACCTTTGAGATCCCCATCCTCGCTGGCCAGCCCCTGGCCCCCGAATTAGTTGAGGTCTTCACCGAATTGCCCGCCGCCCTGGTCGTCACCCTAGTGGCTCAGTGGGCCGGACGCGGCCAGGAGCACCCCGCCTACGGCTTGGCTGCCCCCGAGGGGGCTGACCGCCGCACCGCCCTGCTCGACGCCTATTCAGCCCTGCAGCACTGCGCCGAACTGAGCCGCCAGGGAATCCGCGTCCGCAATCTGGCGGTGCATACCGGCTGCCGCAGCGGCGACCCGATTGCCCATGCCATCTCTTTCCACCGCAGCTTGGTCGAATTGCGCCAACACACCGCCGCGGTCCTGTCCGATACCACCCTGTGCGTCGAATTGACCGACCATCGTCCGCTGGATTACCCGGTTGCCTTCCCCGCCGCCAAAAAGGCCTCCTTGACCACCGATGAGTTGGTCCAAACAGTGGCTGCAGTCAACCGTCAGACCCTGGCGGGCCCGCCGATCCACCTACTTGTCAATTGGGGCCGGTTGCTGGTCAATGGCGACCGCCCCCAGGTCCAACTCGACCGCCTATTGCGCTCGGAAGTACCCCTAGCTGGGGTCATCCTGTCCGGTGCCGGAGCTTCACCCGAAGGCTTCACCGACTCGCACAATTCGCACCTCGACCCAGAAAGCGGCTTTACCCCCGCCGACGCCCAGGCCTGCGCCCGGGCCCTGTCCGACCACGTGTCAATTTTCAGTGATAGTGTACCACCCCTTTTTCACCCAAGGTGTACCACTAGGTAGCCTTTTGTGGGGTCCCTTCTGCGAAAAAAAGAAGCGATTCTGAGGGCTTAGTCGGTTTTCATCTGGA
>WLWI01000702.1_pt1 | contig 30039 bp, 20 predicted proteins | sample 6701501 | NCBI WGS metagenome assembly WLWI01 (sample SAMN12718690, study PRJNA515312) | sponge metagenome | isolation source: marine sponge | host: Mycale hentscheli | place: New Zealand: South Island, Marlborough, Capsize Point | collected 2014-11-01 | reverse complement strand
CAGTGAGTGATGTTGTATACTAATATTTTATACAGTGAGTGATGTTGTATACTAATATTTTATACAGTGAGTGATGTTGTATACTAATATTTTATTCAGTGAGTGATGTTGTATACTAATATTTTATTCAGTGAGTGATGTTGTATACTAATGAGTTTGGGATATCTATTTCAACGACAGATGGGGCACTTTTTGTGGGCTGTCTGTAGGAGGAACCCAAGCAGCATGTATGCAGATGAGGTTCGTTAATTTCTTGATTTATGAATCCTGGTACATGACTTCAAAAAAAGTACCCTTAGCTGAACCTGTTATACCCATTACGATTTCAAGTACTTTCTGTGGTTATAGCGTCAACGATGATGTGAATCATGTGTTGAGATGTGGCTATAGCACAGATGTGCCTTCTTCTTGCAATCGTACGACTGACATTGTGCTTTGTTGTACAAAGTTTTTACTTTGGAAGTACCCATATGAAATGGAAGTGCGACTCAACAACAAAGGTGGAGATGTATTTTCCTCAGGATCTTTAGAGATCTATCACAACAATGTGAGCAAACTTTTACAATGGCATATGCTGATTCTGCATGTCGCCAAATGGCGTACACTAGTGCATCCAGCTACTCTGCCAGCCAAGCGTCAACCAACACAGTGTGGCTAGACCAAGTGTCCTGCACTCAGTCTTGTGACTGCCTCAGTGGCTGCTTTTCACACTTACCTCAAACTCCCATAATTTGTTCAGATGATTTAGGATTTGTACAAGTGCAATGTACATACGATGTTAAGATCCAAAATCAATCATTATCAGGAAACAAAGACATATGTACTAATAATCAGGCCACATGTGGTTTTAACCATGCAAAGTCATCCTTTTCCACAGTTACTATCATATGATAATTTCTCTCATTTTTATTGCTATCGCCTCATTATTTGTGTACATCAAAGTCAAGAGAAAGGAATACATTTCAATCCAAAATTAAAAGGTCATTTTTTCAATTTTCTCTGTATTTGAACAACATTTTTAATGCTAACTATTAAAAAATATTACTATACATTAATTCGTATTTGCTAGTTTTCAAACGGAAAAATGACCAAGCATTTGTGACCACTTTAATTAGTACGTAAAATGACTACACAGTAAAAAATAGGGTGGACAGCATACACCGGGTGTGTGTATATATCTGCCATGGGTGTATATTTACAGTAAAGGTATATATCACCTCAGTAAAATAGGGTGTACATATACACCTAAACTTTGAAAGCTCCACCCACTCTGTGGTTGTGAAGTGGCCAGTTGAGTTTGGCTTCATAGTTGGGTCTCGTTATGTACAAGTTTATCCTCTGGCTAACCAAATCTTTGTCCATACTTGCAAAGAATTTTCCTTTGTAGAATGTCTTCATACTCACAATATAAAGTGTTTGAAAAAGTTTGGTGTCTGTACCTGATGAAATCTAGCAAATACAAATAAATATGCAAAAATATTTTCAGTAGTTGTTAGCCGTCAGAACATCCATCCAACAATTGGGACAAATTGGCTCACTGAAGTAAAAATGCGCCATGTCAATGACTTTTACTGAGTTGAACAACTGCATTTGTTGAACTTTGTGGTTGTGAAGTGGCCTGTTGAGTTTCGCTTCCCAGTTGGAATATTTTTGCATATTATTTTGTATTAGCTTAGTTTGATCAGGTATTGACACCAAACTTTTTAATAAAGAGTTTTCGCAAAAAAAATATAATTTGCCAGTGTGCACACACGTTGAGGTAGCCAGAGGATATACTTGTACATAACGAGATCCAACTATGAAGCATAATTCAACAGGCCACTTCTCATTTACAAAGTGTGTGGAGCTTTCAATGTCTGGATAGGCTTTCAACTTTATCAAATGCAGGTGTTTATGTCGGCAGAAGTCATTGACATGGCGTACTTTCTCCTCATAAAGCCAATTTGTCCTAATATTTAGTTGGATTAGTTCTGACGGTTAACGACTACTTAAAAATATTTTTGCATATTATCTTGTATTAGCTTGGTTTAATCAGGTATTTACACCAAACTTTTTCAACCACTTATAGTGTAAAAATAAAGACTTTTTGCAAAAAAAAATTATTTGCCGTGTGTGCACACGTTGAGGTAGCCAGAGAATATACTTGTACATAATGAGACCCAACTAGGAAGCCAAACTCAACAGGCCACTTCTCATTTACAAAGTGGGTGGAGCTTATTTGTTTTGTTCAATTGTCATTAATCTCAAGTTTCAATTACACTAATTTTAATTCTACGGATTATTAGTTGGGTATGTCCTGGGATAGGATAACCCTGGTGGCAGCGACTATCAGCTACTAGTAAGGCAGAGGTGAGTGTGGAGCACTCACCTTGATCTCTCAGTATACATGCTTTAGATAAATAATCAGCAAGAAAAAACTATGTCGAACAAAACAAGGTTAAAAAAAATTGCCCTTAGGCTGCATGACTACAACATTAACTGTACCTACAAAAGTATATTAGTTAATTTAGATAATAAGAAGTAAATCGATTTAATAAGTTTCAAACATGGCAAAGAAATATGTGGAGCAAATAAGAGTGTACACAGTTTATGGCTGCAGGTGTGGAAAAACTTTGTTAAGCATGTAAGTTATACTTCTATTTATGACTTTGTGTGAAATACCAGAGAATTTTTGATGACATAGTTTCAAAACTAAACTTCTTTTTCCAGTTTCAAAGTTCATTGAGTATTTGTAAAGTTGGATGGGTTGGATGTAGTCCAAAATAAGACCATAACATGATGCCACTTTCAATGATTGGAGATCTGGAGATGTCATAATTTCTAATGATTTTGCAATACATACGGTCATATTAGCAACCAGTTGATCCAATATCTTTCGTTCTGCCACTTTCATCTCTATGCAGCCACTTACTGTGCTTTCGCCATCACTTGAGGAGGTCCTTCTTCAGAAAAATGTGGCGTGCTTATAACAGCCGAATTTTTGCCATTAATGAAAGAAATGTCCCCTCCTCCTGAAAAGGTACAGAACGGTGTGTTTACACAAGTTGAGAAAAATAAATTATGTAAATCCTCAGGTTTAATTGTCCTCGATATTATTTTGAATATTTGTTGTGACATGTCGAATTCTGAAGGAGGTAGCTAATATAGGTACACTATTCTGCAATAATGAGGTTTCTAGTTTGATGACAACTTCTTTTTCGTTCCACTTTATGTTACTTGTACTACTGCTCCACAAAATTACACGTCCTGGGTTAAAGTCTGCCAATGTAAAAAAATTGTCCTCCATTTTTAACAGTTGTATGTAAATTGGTGGTGGTTTTTTCGAAAAATATACTCCCTTGAATTCTTCAACTGAAGAGCATGGAATGCAATCTTCAAAATGAAATAAATAAACAGTAACACCCGAGATGAACGGTGATAGATTTACGAAATGACCATCTGCTGTAAATAGAATCTCGTCACAGTAGCCATTGACAAATCGTGTCTCCAATTGATGTTGATTTGGAGCACATCCGCATAAACAAAATAAGCAATCCATCTAAACAAAATAACAAAAAATTAATGAATAAAACAAATGATAAAAAATAATAATAAAAAAACCTTTAACACTGCCCTTAAAATGTCTCCCAAGAGCATCAAATATGTCCTGCAAAAAGCATATAAACTACTCATTACTCCCACATACTTCTGTAATGTTTGGATATCAACACATTTGTGCTAGCATCAACCAGCATCAAGATCTAAAATGAGGATGGCCAGTGAAACTTTTAAGGGACCTCCAGCCTAAACTAGTCACTCTAGACCTGTCACTGCTTCCAAATTAAAGCTCTAACTTTGAGTCCAACAACTTCCTCGATGCCCCGATTGGTGTGCTCAGCAAGGACGCTAGTTGTGAATTTATTTTTACCCAAAATTGTAACTAAAGTACTTTCCATATGATTCCCACAGAAATCTACCCAATATGTCCCCACACCCTCTCCTTAGTACAGCATTTGGTAAAGGGTCCATAAGAGCGAGATTATAGTTTGAGCATAAATGACCTAAATGAACACGAGCGTTTTCATCTTGAAGTACAATGCCACCTTGACAACTATAATGTTGCTCACTTACAAACTGATCACACGTTGTTTTGAGCTGATCCAAAGCCTTAACACACTTGTTCTGCAAATCTGCGTCTTCATCAGACAAAGCACCTTCAATCAATGTCACCCATTCTGCGAAGAAAAAAAAGATTAAAACACCTGCACAATATTTGACAATAGCATACCTCCTTGATCTGGTCTTGTTCGCTTAGATCTCACCTGAAAATAAGACAACATCCACGTCAGAAATATAGATAAAATACCACGATCCGAATTAATCACGTGCATCAGCCATAAATAATTACTCCACTGCTTTGTTTGAGTTTCAAGCTCTATATTTGATTTCTACACATCTTATTAGCTTCTTCATTTTAATGGGTCCCTTACCCGTTCAACATGTTTCACCACGTCCACAAAGTTGTCAATTTTCTATGGCCATGTTTCAGACAACTGGAGGAGAATTCAACAATGCCACTAATTCTTGAACCCTTTTCTCTGCCTTCTCCCTTTCCTCCTTTATCTTCTTCTTTTCTTCCTCTGCCTTCTCCTTTTCCCCCTCTGCCTTATCCTTTTCCTCCTTCATCTTCTCCTTTTCCTCCTCTGTCATTCTCCTTTTCCTCCTTCATCTTTTTCAACTCGTCCCTCAAATCTGGCACCTCCATGCTAAGCTTTACATTGAGAGAATAGAAGTTAAAGGGGGGGTGCATGTGCTACACGTTAGTGTAATGTCCCAATAGGGCATCCCATTTTAACAACAGCTTCTGCTAAAAAGCTGCTGGAGGCTTTGTCTTAGGACTTTCATTCATACAGCCCCAGGTCATGTCAACTACAAAATGATTTGAATCTATAAGCAAGATACCTTTTAGCAAACCCATACACTGCAGTGTGTGCCTACAGTTCTAGGTATAACATTCTTTCCAAAACTATTTGTCTATTTGTCTATTTGTTGAGAAAACAAACAACTGGGCATGCTCTGACCTTTACTGATATACGACTGTCATATACTACACGCTTTTCTGACAAACTTAAAGGCAGGACTTGTAGTTTAGTAGCTTGTAGTTCCGAGCGCTGTGGTCAACCTGAGGTTCAAATTGATGCACACTAATAAAATCACAAGCATGCGCAGTACAGTCATCATGTATTGACACCAAACTTTTTCAACCACTTCATAGTGTAAAAATAAACATGTTTGGAAAAATAATTTACAAGTGTGCACACATGTAGAGTTAGCCTGGGAAATAACGAGACCCAACTTTTCATCCACACAGTAAGTGGAGCTTTCAAACTCAGAAAAGGCTTTCAACTTTATCAAATGCAGTTGTTAAACTGTGCAAAAGTCATTGATATAGCGTACTTTCTCCTCATAAAGCCAATTTGTCCTAATATTTGGATGAATTAGTTCTGACGGTTAACGACTGCTTGAAAATATTTTTGCATATTTATTTGTATTTGCTAAATTTCATCACATACAGACACCAAACCTTTTCAAGCACTTTATATTGTGAGTATGAAGACATTCTACAAAGGAAAATTATTTGCAAGTGTGGACACAGATTTGGTTAGCCAGAGGATAAACTTGTACATAACGAGACCCAACTTTGAAGCCAAACTCAACAGGCCACTTCACAACCACATAGTAAGTGGAGCTTTGAAAGTTCAGTAAGTTTTTCAACTTAAACAAATGCAGTTGTTTAACTCTGTAGAAGTCATTGACATGGCACATTTTTACTTCATTGAGCCAATTTGTCCCAATTTTTGGATGGATTAGTTCTGATGGTTAACGATTACTTGAAAATATTTTTGCATATTTATTTGTATTTGCTAGATTTCATCAGGTACAGACACCAAACTTTATCAAACACTTTATGTGTTTAGTATGAAGACTTTCTACAAAGGAAAATTATTTGCAAGTGTGGACACAGATTTGGTTAGCCAGAGGATAAACTTGTTGGAGCTTTCAAATGTTCAGAAAAGCTTTCAACTTCAACAAATGCAGTTGTTTAACTCTGTAGAAGTCATTGACATTGCGCATTTTTACTTCAGTGAGCCAATTTGTCCCAATTTCTGGATGGATTAGTTATGACGGTTAACGACTACTTGAAAATATTTTTGCATATTTATTTGTATTTACTAGATTTCATCAGGTACAGACACCAAACTTTATCAAACACTTTATGTATTTAGTATGAAGACTTTCTACAAAGGAAAATTATTTGCAAGTGTGGACACAGATTTGGTTAGCCAGAGGATAAACTTGTACATAACGAGACACCAAACTCAACAGGCCATTTCACAACCACAGAGTGGGTGGAGCTTTCAAAGTTTAGAAAAACTTTCAACTTCAACAAATGCAGTTGTTCAACTCTGTAAAAATAATTGACATGGCGCATTTTTACTTCAGTGAGCCAAGTTGTCCCAATGTTTGGATGGATTAGTTCTGACGGTTACTTGAAAATATTTTTGCATATTTATTTGTATTTGCTAGATTTCATCACGTACAGACACCAAACATTTTCAAGCACTTTATATTGTAGTAGTGTATAAAGTAGTTGATAAAGTTTGATGTCAGTACCTGATGAAAACAAGCAATGGCAACTTAATATGCAAAAATATTTTAAAGTAAAGCCTTTATAGTGTAAAAATAAAGACTTTGCAAAAAAAAAAGAAGTTACAAGTGTGCACACATGTTGAGTTAGCCAGAGGATATAATTGTACATATGAGTGAGAAACACGCTCTGACTGGCAAAGAACACCTCCTCAGCACTATAGTACTTTTTTCGCCACTTAGTGGAGTTGGAAGCCGGGTGTGGGGGGGGAGTTGGAAGCTGGGTGTGGGGGGGGAGGGGGGCCAAGGGGTTTTTTCACGTCCTTAATGCCACAGAGACGGGGGCTCAAAGGTTCTAATTAATGCACATAGACAACGAAATGCGCACGTTTTTTTTTTGAAAATGGATTCTTGTAGGGACAGCGAAGTGCAACAGGACGACGAAGTGGAACAGGAAGAACAAGTCTATATCCTTGAGTTCAATAAGTCAGTAAGTTGAAAACCAGTTCCAGGATACTGGCTGCACTCACTGTCAACACCTGTTACTCATGCGCTATTATAAAGTCAACTTATTTATAATCTCTGGTTTGGATACTCATAAAAGAAGTAATAAACCAAAGTCACAAAAACTTAATTTGAATTTTCTTTATATTTCTTCTTGGCACCAAGCATGCCTTATTAATACTTTTGTTTTGTTTTGTTTTTTAGGAATTCGGCAAAGTGGTTCAATGCAATACTTGCCAGAAGTGGGAGCTCTGACAGTTTTGTACACAGATGCTTTAATTGATGCATGGAAACTAATCTCCTTCCCGGAATGGAGGTATGTAATTCAGGGAAAAAAAAGGTCAACCACACAACCGTCCTTTTAGGACTGGGACTTTAGTTCTCAACCAGTGGGAAATCCCAGGATGTCCCAAGTAGTCCCAGGACTTGTTGGGACTTTAAGGAGTGGAACTTTTAGCTCTCACCCAGTCTAAAAGTCCTAGTCCTAAATGTCCCAAGAAGTCCTGGGACTACTTTGGACATTTCAGGATGTCCCGCTGGGTGAGAACTAGAAGTTTCACTCCTTAAAGTCCCAACAAGTCCTGGGACTACAAATGGCACACCCCGGAATGTCCCAAGTAGTCCCATGACTTGTTGGGACTTTTAGTACTGGGACCTTTAGCTCTCACCCAGTGGGACATCCAGGAATGTCCCAAGTAGTCCCAGGACTTCTTGAGACTTTTAGGACTGGGATTTTTAGTTCTCCCTGAGTGGGACATCCCAATGAGACATCCTTGGATGTCTACAGTAAGAGCTATTAACTCTGACTGATGCTCCTACATAGTATTAGCAATTCTTGACATCCTCAGTCTTTCTTAGGATGATATGTCTCTCATTCTCTCGGACATCTTGGGATGTCCTAAATAGTCCCAAATATTTTTCAGGACTGGGACAGTCCGTGGCAGTCCCAGACCACCCTGAGAACCCACAGAGGTGAACTTTCCAAACTACTGGCCCCTGGAAAATCACTTTTAGAGTCAATTTATAATGATTTTCGCTATTAGCTTGGACTATACATTCCTGTTACTTCACTAGCTAGTAGTATTGACTCAGGATTAGATAGTATCGGATCTTAATTATAGGTTAGCAAATGACTTATAGAGATGGACAGACGGAAATTTAATGAATTTAAGTATTTGCTGTATCACCCTAGGTCAACTCTGATTTTTCAATAGACAAAAATGGTTGGCTAAAATAAGAAAACCATTTGACCACATCCCCTTCAAGCAAAGGCGAAAGTGGGCCTGTGTTTCCATTATTTACTCTGTCAAGTAAATCCCATGATTCATCCTATGTCACACTGAGCCAGGACAATAGACTAGCTATATATCATGGACAATGAACTATAATACGATAGTTATTAACGAGTAAGAGAAGGCTTAGAAAAAAAAATATGAACAAGATAGATATTTCAAAGAAAGTATTTTCAAAGAAAGTGTTGATAGAGGAGGAAATTGGAAATGCAATTACAGCTATATGGAACTGGAGATGACTCTGACAATTTTGGTGTAAATTGTGATCTGTCCATGGATGTCTTTGGAACTCAACTTTATGAATACACTAGCATTCAAAGGCTTCAATGGCTTAATGAAATCAGAGCAGTATTCCTGATTAATCTTAGCTGTTAGTTTAAAAAAATGCATATCAGCTCTATAATATTACAATTGATATAAAGAAAAATGAGCTGTCCATTGGAAATACTTTTTAAAATTCTAGTTCTATAATGCCTGAAAAATCCCCCCCCCCCCTGTAAGACATCTTCAAATCACCGATAAGTCTGGCATTTGAACTTCGTAAATCCTATCACATTACATGGAGAATATAAAATTAAGGGATTAGGTCTCCCTTATAATTAACAATTCATTGATAAATTAGACATTAGATTATCACTTATTGGCAAAAACGTTTAAACGAAGTAATTCCAAACTGTAATTAGTTATTTAAACATTTTTTTTTTGTAAGAACAAATTGTACTGAAGGAAATTTTGTGCTGATATAACGTAATCTATATGACTGAATTTCAGTGACTAGACTATGGTACTTGTACTACCAGTGTATATTGTTGGTGAAATGATTCCTTCTGAAGATCTGAAAAAGTCGGAATGATTTGAACTAGAAGCAAGATTTGACTTGCAAAATGTAGGCAAAATGGAAGAATGACCTGAAACCTGCTGTGCTTGCTGCTTCTTTGCTGCTGAGACCTTGTCAGTTCGTGCTACCAAGTAATAGTAAGCCAGAGCAGCAACTCCCAGGATGAGAATGATAGAAATGAACAAGAGTATGATACAAATTGTTGCAGTCACTATAACTCGATTACGTAGGTGGTTACCTAAAAACAACAACAAATACCAAAAACAAAAAAAAGAGAACAAAAATAATGCATAACTAAATAAAAAATAAGAACAAAATCAACAACAGCAATATGAACTAGTTCCAATAAACAACAACAACAACTAATTTGTACACGAGTGAAATGTGAAAGGACCATCACATATAGGGTAATATGAGAAATGTACTGTGTTTAGTTTATAAACAGTAAAGTACTCGACTTGAAACTGAATATTTGACACAATGGTAGGACACAGCATCTTGGTTTTTTTCATTAAGCTTGATAGTGAGCATGGACCACTAATGTAACAGATGGATACACGTCTTTTTTTTTTGTTGCATAAAAGCATAAAAGGAAATAGAAGTGTATGAGAGTTGTATTAGTATCCACCAGGAAGTTGGAGCTGTATGAGAATGGGCAGAAGGCATGGTTGATTGTTTAGTGGCAATTAGACTATCTGCTGTGTTGGCATAGTTGAGTTAACACAGCCACTATTAGCTAGTGCTGCACAGATAATCGGATCGGCTATTATTAATTGGTTTTGGTAACCAATACATGTATACTACCACACGTGGCTGCTTTGTGTGAATTGTAACTGATTGTACACAGTATGACTTGATCCAGTGTCTATTTAAAACACACTCAACTGTTATTGCTCATTTTTCTAACGGTATTTAATCACGTAATAATCAACCCAAAATCTAAATATATAGGTATCTTCAATGCTTGACCTTTAATTAAGATGGAGCAAAGACCCATATTGATATGGCACACAACATTAGATTGGCAAATTGGAAATATCCATGTTTAGTGCGACACATTTGCATGGTATAATTTAGCTAATCACTACCATTGACAAATCAGTAGGAATGGGCTAATTCGGATTGATGTGTTTAAAAAAACGAGTTTATATGATAGTTAGTAGTAACTGAATGATTGTTCCCCAGCTACAGTATTGGTTACTAGATTTTACAACACTCATATGTATTCAATAGAGAGAAATCAAAATCAGAGCACAACATACAGACAAAACCACTACTATAACCCTCTGGCACATGCCCGCTGAGGTTAAATAAAAATGGAATACTTTAAATATTCTTAACTCAGGACCAGTAGCTATTTCGTAAAAATACAACTAAAAATAAGAACTTTCAAACACAATCCTCATTTATACTGCAGGATGTGATCTGCTAGTTTACTCTGAATACCTTTGAACTAGAAGCCATTACACTCCATATTAGGAATTAGCGTCCTGACAAACAACAGACTGGCTAGTAGCCACAATAATAGCAGGGTGAGGCTACACGACTAACACCCAAAACTAAATATTTTAGTTTCACCCTGTTGAGTGTTGTATCAACATTTAAGGTAGTGTAAGAACAACCCAAAACACTAGCTAAGATGATTTATGATTATGATACTCAAGGTATTCGGAAATAAAAAAAATGTACTGTTCTGCTTTTTTTCCCCTACAGAATTTTTTTTTTGGTAACTAGGAATGTTCTGTATAAATTAACAGGTTTAGCTGCGTATAGTTATATATATACACACACATAAAATTATGGATATATATCCTATATATATATATATTACATATGTAATAATACATCCTATTGGCTCAAATTAGTAATGTGCATCAACGCTTACAAATCAATTGTGGGTGGAAATGTGTGATATGTGTGTATGCAATACATTTCGGAATGATTAATGGTGCATAGTCAATATAGATTGGAAAAAGTTCAATTACACATCTGAATAATCATTATAGTCCTTAGGAATATATATATATATATATAATAATTCTTTTATTTGGTTATAAAAGTAATAAGCACAATAACTTCTGTATTAGTTAAATGTTGTGAGCCGATGGACTTAAAGCCTGAAATGTTCTTAATATCTATTCAACTACATGTACAAGCACAATATTGCATCAACATACTAAATGAGCCTATACCAACTCCTTTCCCCCTTATATAGAAGATCTAAAAGTACATGCGGTGTAATTTTGGAACCATTCTACCGACTAAAAAGAAGCACAATTTCACACTTTGTGTGTTTGTTTGATTGTTGTGGCAATACACTTTTCACAAACCATGGTCAACAGAACAATAGTTGCTACATATCAAGAAGTAAGCATTCAGAGGTGGTTGCTCATGTCACACATGGTCAAATGAATTGTGAACTTGCCTTTTGTTGTTAGATATCACTGACCTTTTTGTGGTTCTGGTTGGCAAGTTTATCTACTTCCTGTTCTGGTTACCAAGTTTATCTACCTTCCCTGATTAGATAGTGAAAGTACATTCAAGTATCATAAAGTGAACACCAAATCACTAGTAGTTGCCTATCCAACAAATAACAAGAAAGTAAGGGCTTTTAATTGTCAGATCTTACATGATCTTCCAAGAATTTACTAAAATCCTTCAAGAACCCACTAAGATCTGTCAAGAACTTACTAAATATTGCAAACACTTATGAATTAAAAGGATCAGCAAAATATAAGGGCTGCACATTTTACTCCTTAGGTTATGTATGTAAATAAATCAATTCCATTCTCGACACAATTTTATAAGTTCTCCTAAATTTCTAAAAAACTAGCAAGCATGGTTAAAAATTCTATACTAAGCTTCTTTCATCTGAGCACATATTAACATTATTTGCTTCTGGGTGTAGAATGATCAGCTCAAATGATTTGTCAAGTTATAAGAATACTGATTGTTTTTAGTAGACTTTGCTTGTGGAAATGTATGAAATCAAAGTTCATATAGTTAGGTTCATGTCAGTGAGAGAGTAAATAAAAGTTGCACATGTATGAGTATATTTGTATCTTTTGAAAGCACTGCTATGTTGTCCCAACTCAACCCGGAAGTGCATCAATCTATTCTTGATTGAGGAATGTATAACAACAAGAACCATGTAGATGGAATGAGGGGCAAAGTCAAGCAGCAGAAATTAAATGCCAATATTACTCCGTTATTCAAGATGGAATATTCATACCTTCATGATATCAATGAAGTACAAGAGCAAACATGATTTATTCCAAGTTATTCAAATGCACACCAAAAATTCTTAAAATGTACATAGTATTCGCCTAAGAAGGTAACTATAGCCGTTACTGCTTTAGTAAGACCTTGCAAAATTTTAACAGATTCTTAATGGCCAGATCTTGTTAAGTGTTCGGGGATCAGAGCAAGTTCTTGTAAGATCCTGAAAATTCTTATAAGATAAAGTGTCAAATATCTTATGAGATTTGACATCTAATTAGACTTAACATTCTTAAAGTGCTTATCACACATTTGTGCGGTCTCCAAAAACTGTTCAAATTGCTCCATCCAAGGATGTCAACCTACTTCCACGACTCAATTTCGCAGGCCAATTTAAGTGGATTCAGTTCCACCCGAGCTCTACACGCAGTCAGTATCAGTAATACAAAGCACATTATACCAAGAAAATTCATTTGTGATATAACTCCACCTACTCTAAACTAAGGTTCCAGGTCTAGATGGCCTCGTGCATGACCAGTTATTGATGTCACTTCACAAGCAACCGCCTCAACCCACGAATCACCTCAAGTTCAGACCACCATCAGCCACAACATTACAACAAGGATTCAGATAACACAATTACAGAATGACACAAAGTAATAAGCTATAACTCTAAAACGAAAGATTACAATGTAGATGCAACACTCAAAGTGGGGAAATCTACAACATAAGGAATAATCGTGTGGCCATTACAAGATTAGAATCAAGCAAAACACGTACATGCCAGTGATACCCAATAAGAGAGGGTTAAAGCAGATACGGAAATATCTCACATTGCATTCTGTAGCTATAGTAGGACAGAAGCAAACAACATGTGAGGGACCCATAACATAAAATCATTATTGGGAGATAAATCTCAGAAGTGAGAGAAAGAAGCAAAGGAAAGTGTGAAAGATGTACATGAAGGGAGTAAGAAGCAGTGCAAGTAGGATATGTGTCTACATTTTTATATGAGGCTCAAGGTACAATCAAATGCCAACCTAACAAGAATAATGAGTTGGAACTGGCATATATATCTTAATTGCATGACTTCATCTTAAGACAAATTATCACATCTTTATGAAAGTCATTCGACTTAAGCTCTCCCACTTGAGCACTGTAAACTATAACCAAAAAACCAAATTAAAAACTGATTTCTTATCCTCTGGAAACTTACTAGCAATACACATTGAATTATTTTCTTAGAATCAAACTTTCACTATTATTTATGACCTACACTCTTTGATAACATTTTGTAAGGCTCTTGAGATCCTATGTAGGTGTTTCGGCTACTATATTCCTGCTCAAATAATTATGTACTTTATGGGCATACTAAATTCTATTCATGGTGTTGTGGCCTTTTACTGAATACGCCATGCAGCTTTAATATTTCACAGGTTTTTTAGTTGTATGGCTAACGTGTTAAACCAGCTGAGAGTTAAAATTTAATTAACTTGTTACGTCATAAATCAACCTAAGTCCAATTTGTTTGTTGCAGTAACTCAACTGCCAGGAACAAATGTCATTCAAGAATGCATGGTTTCCAAGTTTACGGTATTAATTTCTAGTAAAACCTGTCTACGCCTTGTGCGACTAATGACACGAAGCTTAAAAAGTTTGGGACGAAAAAGTCCAAGCAAGGCAAGTTGGATAACGGTCTGTTTCCCACTGAACATAGCCTTTCATTTTTCTTTAATTACAAATAGTAGATGAACAATAGAATCAGTACAAACTTTAAAGATAGCTACATATAGAGCCACCACGATAATTTACTTGAGATAGAATTTCATCATGCAAATGCTGAAGGCTGCAAAAATTTCATCCAATTCAGCTCTCCAAATCAATGGGGTGTTTTGCTTCAATCAATATATGCATACATGTAGATCAGAGATATTTAAGGTGTAATCTCTTGGGACACTAAGCATTACTACTAGTATTAACTTTACAAGAGTGTCCACTTGAGATTATCAGGTTTGATACTATTCTCACCTAACCACACTCTCAATTAAAAATAAAATAAAATACATGTACATCAACAATACGCTTGGAACAACTGATTTGGAAGAGACGAGGCAGAATATATAAACAGACAAGCTATTACGAAACTAAAGTCAGTGCAGCTCACCTGAGACTGTTATTTGCTCCGAACTGCCCACCGTGAATGGAGTGATTGAACTTTGAGAACTTCTATATACTGCGAATGAAGTAGTTGAACTTTGAGAACTTCCATCTTCACTTGTATGCTGAGTTCCCAATGCCATCGAAGTTGGGCTTGTTGTAGGAGTACTTAGAGTATCAAATGCTGAATCATTGTTATGAAAGTCTCTGTTGCAGAAATCAGTAGAGCAGCATCGTATGGTTGACCTAGAGCAGAGCACTGTCACATTGCTGTTAACACTACTGTGCAAGCAGTGGGATATAAATACCACCTGTTGAATTTGTTCAAGAAACTGCCTGTTGGTGGCACATACAATGTTGTTGCCACTGCATTCTGGACGAAAGCACTCGGGAGCTAGATTAAAAGGGGCCTCACATAAGCATTTAAGACCTGTTAAACATACGTTTAGAGCAGTAAAAACAAAACAGCAAAACAAAAAAGGTGCAACTTAACAGGTAGGATTAAATTAGGGCACTTTAAATGCAACATGAGTATTAACACTATATTATATATTGTACTGGAATGTGTTATAGTATGCTTTAAGGAAAAAATCTGCAAAATGGAATGCAGAGAACTCAACCAACAATATATTTCAGTGACCAGTCTTAGGTTAACAACCTCAATGTGAGTAAAGTTACACATAGAACTAAAATATGTCATGAAATTCACATTTAATTTGTGCTTGAAACTTTATGTGTACTTTGATGCTATTACAAGGCCAATAAACATAAATCGAACAGATTACTTCAGCTACGTATACTTGTCTAATTTCTTGTTTTCATTTTAGAATGAAAAGCAATATAAAAAAACCAAAGGTACACTCCATCATGATCGGCAACTGGGAATAACGAAGAGAAAACTAGGCTAAAAACTTGCTAACATAACGAAGGTAGTGAGTGTAAAGTTGCATCATACTCTATTTATGCACACATCGAGTAAGCATTGTAGAACAATGTTATCGAGGTTTCATATTTTGAACTTTTGCTAATTTGGTTATAAATTAGTGTCAAATAATGTGCAAACATGTGCTAAAACACCCAGTAGCCTCACATCCTTAATCTAGCCTCACATCCTTAATAGAATCTAAGCAGGTTAAAAAATAACATTCACAATTTAAGACTGCGAAGCTAGCTATTTAATGCTCTATTTTAGCCTTCAATTTTAGGCTAAAACATACAGAATTAATTTTCATCAAACATATATACTGAAGAACTTTCTGTATTTTTGAATAGTATGCAAGATAAGCTGCAGACCTTGCCGTTTCATTTTCATTCTTTTTCCCCATGTTTTCATCCAAACACTTACTAGAGTTTCGCTAACCAGCACAAAAAAGCTATTTACAACCAGTCTATATCTCGGTCTATATAACTGTCTCATGCAAAAGATTGTAAGTATAGCTAGAAAGATGGCTTTTCGTCAACAACGCACCGTCTTATTTTTCTCACCCTACATTATCAAACTTACTGTACGCGCAAGTACAAAGGGCCAATTGTATGAAGGCGAACACTATCCTCCTTCCCATGACAGATCGCACTTCGCAGAGGCGCACTACATCACACACATAAGAGCTTGGCATTCATTCGATAGATATAAACGGAAGCCCGCATTAGCGGAAATTAAAATAGTACTACCGTACGGCCATTCACCGTGCATTTACCACAGAGTTAGAATTGCCAGAGTGAGGCAGGTTTTTGTTTTATTGGTTAGCACTTCAACATTATAGAAAAAAATAGAATATCACTAAAACGTCAGTAACTACTGTTAGTTTTGCGAGAAACTATAGATAATCCAGTCAATAGTCTGGCAATGCCCACTAATATGACAATGCCTATTGACATTGCCATCATGATAACATAGTGGCTAATACTGATTCCTATTTCCAACCAGCTTCCTGAGTCTCGAACTAGGAAAAAAAAGTTCAATCCCATAATATCTGACAGTAGAATCATTGCCAGTATATAGCTCCTCAGAGAGCAGTTAGATGTAGTGACTACTATGTTGAAAACACTTCCAATCAACAAAAAAGGAATTGTCATTTTCCAAAGAATAAGTCCACCCATTACAAACGGAGAGAAGACAGTTAGGAAGCAATAGACAGTGGCAGGGTCAAAAGTATTAATGCTGGCTATATTTCCAGTTCCAAAGTATGAAAATATTCCAAGAATAATGCAAATGAGTATTTGTCGCAGGTTGCTGATAGACACACCAGAATTCAAGTTTTCCAATTCATTTGGAAAAATAGTATAAGCCTTGGATTTACGAAATGACAACACACTGTTCCAAAAAGAATACTTTTTGGACTTCATAAGAAGAGCATTTTCCAAGGCTAGCCACAAATACAAGCAACAGCACAAAATCAACACAAATACTGCCTCAAATGATGTGGACAATAAGAGAAAGTTGGTAAAAAATAACTGAACAAGATGAAAGATACGACCAGGAACACTAGTCGGTCCAATAAACGGTGAAACAATAGAGTTCAATAAAATAAACCAGCTGAAAAGGTTTAGTACAAAAGGAATCGGTTTCTTGTTAATAAAGTACCAGTTAGCAACTGTTGGAACAAATGTGGATAGGAGTAGAAGTATAGTTTGAAATACTAAGAGGCGTTCCATCCACTTAGACTTGCCAGAAGAGAAACACAGAGTGTATCTTATGGTAGGAATACACATAAATACCACTGAAGTCAGGAACATGACCAATCCAGCTAAAATAACGAAATTATAGTTTGCACTACGACCCACAACTGGCAAAAGAGGAAATATTGATAAAGAGATACAAACTAAAGTCCACAAAGCACACAATACGCTTTCTGTCTTTTTTAAGTCAGTAAAATACGGCCAAATTGAAGCTAGAATTAATATCAAACTCCAAACCTGTCTGTAAAAGAAACTTAGAACAACTAGTTCTAGTCCAACTATAACAACTATAAAGATTACAAAGAGGCTGATAAATTTTGTTCTGGTGACACTCAAGCTTTGTAGCAATATGCGCTTACTTCTCCACACAAAGCTCCAAGTAAATAAAGCAAGGGAATAATAAAGATAATAGAAAAAAGGCGACGATTGAAGGAAGAGCAAGAAGTACACTGCACACAGTAACAGAAAATTTTTGTAGGGAAATCTTCTATCCATATGCTGTACTTCGTTTAGTGGTACACTATCTTTAAAAACATGTGTAATCACACAAAACATCCACCCAAAAAACCCTAGGGACAGAGTCAAGAACAAAGAGGACCTGTGATATGTATGATAATAACGAAGAGCTTCTTGATAAAGCTCAATTTGTTTAATGCTGAGATCTATAGACATTTGATACTGCTTTTGACGGCGAAGCAAACCTATTCTTTCCTGTTTGTCAGCCATAAGGGAGCTTGACATTTTTGGAAAAGGACGAAAAAGCAATGGAAGTGAATTTGTGTGTAATCTAGCTTTCTTTTGTTCTACTTGATCAAAAAACTGCAATGAATTGGTTTCCATAGCTGCTGCAATAAATCCTTTATTGTAATGAATGTATCTAATTGGAAGTACGCCTTCAGAATTCACTGGTATGGCCACGCCAATCAAAGTAGCCATTAAAGTAGCTATGTCAGCCTGTGCTACATCAACTCTTTCAATTCGATCCAATTGCCACTTTTCTGAATAACCATCATGATAAACTTTCTCAGCATACACATTGGATCGAGCATTTTTTAACCCGGCACCCCAGCATATTAAAGGTGTCATAGTTTCTTCTGGTAACCCTGCCCCATGCGAACCCCAATCAGTCATACCATGATCTGAAGTGAAAACAAAAGCTGTTTTATCATCACCAAAGTAAGAATTCACCAACTTCTCAACATTTTCAATTTTACTGTCAACAAACTTGAGATTATCAATAACTTCTCGTGAATAAGGCCTATGAGCGTGACCATTGGTATCTATTCCCAATAAATGAAGAAAAAAAACATTTTTATCCTGTGCAAGCTGACTTGCTAGTGTATAGTTTGTATGTGCCTGATCAAAAAATTTCTCCACTTTATCAAATACCCACGAGTCTAACTTGGAAGCATCAGAATCTGCAAAGTCTTCCCAAGCTGCATCGTACATTATAGCATCCACTTTATTATGTGTAGCTCCTTGTGCAAACATAGGCAAAATGTCTGGACTTCCCCAAGACCAGGTATGTCTACTACGGTTGAAAACGGAATCAAACACAACTGGGTTTTCTTGCCACCCTCTAGTTACTGCACTGACATCCTCATATAGTCCTGCAATGAGAGCTACATGACCAGGTCTTGACTCTGTTGGGACCCTAGTGTGGGAGACCCCCCATCGTCCTCTTCTCTCTACAACATCTCTAAGGAAAGGAGCATTTGTTTTTCTTTCATTGGTTATAGAAAATATAGTATCAGCTCTAAGACCATCTGCTACAAACAGCACAAGTCTTTTTGCTGGAGGTTGCAAATCATAATAATAAGGTTTAAGTCCAGTTTCCACTTGAGATGTGAAATAAATATCGAAAATAGAGGCCAGTAGAATTACATGGACAGTTAGAGAAACGAAAGCCAAAGTAAATGAACTCGCCATGGTGAGGGGGTTACTCTACAGCGCGTGACTTACGCTAATTACAGTTCTCAAGTTCGAAGTGAAAAGGATTATGGTGTTGTCAGGATGTATATAAACACACGTGGGTGCGCATTAATTATTATTTTAATGTTTCAACTCCCCCGCCCCATTTTGTGTTACGTCAGAGACACGCCCAGTGCTACATGGCAAACAACTTGAGCTGCAAGCAAAGCCGTAAACCTGTAGGACGAAGGTGTTGTTGGTAACGGTAACTTAATTTGCGTGGACGTCCTAGCCGGTTCGTTAATAGAATATGAGCGACTGGGCAAATTTCGGTGGCGGTAGTGCTCCTCAGCAGCAACAGACTGGAAAGGTCAGTTGTTAACAGCTTGTGTAAAGTGGTTTGTCTTTTAAATAATATTGGGTTATTATAAAAGCCACACCCATTTCGTGTCATGGTGGCTGTTTACACCTTTAGAATGGTTCAGTACAGCCACATTAGTATGGAGGACCCTATATATATATACTTGAAGAATGGGTTGGATGTGTGGATGTATATGAGCTGAGTCTTATGCCATTATTTCCACTATAATAGTCTCTAGACCATTTACTCTGTTCCGTAGAATGAGTAACTTGGTTGTATGTTTGAAAAAATCATGTTTTAAAAAATAATCTCTTGATTCTGTTCAAATCGAACCAATTGGATTCATTTAACTGGACTAGAATATCATCGAGCTTGTATGCTTTTTTGAGTACATGCACAAATCACGTCCATAACAGCATTAGTGACCCAAGAATCTATGTTTGTTGAAAATACCCAAACCTATCCTAAAACGTAGGAAAATGTTGTTGTAAAAAATCATCCCTTCTACCAATTTCTCGTATGGAGATGCAAAGTGAAGGATGATGATGTTGTATTAAATTTTTAAGATATGGAAAATTCCATGTTAGACCTAGTGATGTCTGTCTCACTTGCTCTGACTGACTATTTTGGAATGCTTAATAGTAGGACTTGTGAATCATGTAATCCATACATTTGTTGTGCTCCGAAAAAAGTTTTCTAATGACTATGTAGTCTTTGGTATGCAAAAATAAAATATTTCCCCAATATAATGAGTGGAGTGAAAATTTGAGCATATATTCGGTCAGTAATGAACAAACTGTCTGTCTAAAATTTTATTCTTTTATTGTCCTCTACACTTAGTTCAGGTGATGAAATAACAGTGATGCTATAGTGTTAGGTTTAAATTCTGTTTCACTCATTCGGTCTCTTAATTTCTCTGTCACTGTCTCCTCTTTGTTGTTGCCGTTGTATTGTTTCTACACTTTTTTAATGTGTCCAGTCAATTTCCTGACTACTAGCTGAGTTAAAATAATTCGTAATACACAAGTAAATAGCATTAAGCAATATACATGTATATATCTTATCAATGTACTTTCTTTAATCATGGTTATTGACTAATTAGGATATACTTTTTTTGTTTGTAGGCTGATGATTGGGCAAGTTTTGGAGCATTTGAGGTACGTATTAAAAGTTGTAGCCAATTTTGTACAGTATTAGTATTGGTAGAGTAAGATCTAGTATGTTATTGTGGGATATTTGCGTGGAATACTGCAGGGTTGACTTAAAATATTTCTCAAAGACGAGCCTTTAATAAGCTTCGGCTCACAAAAACTGCATGCTAGAATACTTGTGACAGCTGGGGATTTTGAGTTCAATTCTTAATCATGGTTATTGAAAAAACCGCAATTTTTCTCACATTTCTTTTGCTTTAGTCAATCCCTTTTGAGTGTAAAAATTCAATCTCAGTTTTATGAAGAGTCAGAACTTGAAATTGAAAGATTGTTTTTACCATTACTTAATTTGCATTTGAAGTAACCTGTAGTTGTGAACATGCCCATTCTGATTTACAAAATTATGTGAAAACAAAATTGATGTCCAGAATAGTTGTATTTATTTGCTGAAGGAAACATATCAATTTCGTAGTGTCTAATTTGTTGCTCGTAACAGATGGTTTTCAATAATTTGTGAAGATTATTACATCGGATAATTAGTGATAATTCAAGTGTAATATGCTAGATTATTTAATACTTTTGGTTTATGGTTAGTAATATTGCTGATACACGTAGCTCATTCTGTAAGTGTGTTTCAGTATCATGAATTAGTGAGTGTGTTGTACTTAAGTGTAATGATTATGATGACGATGATAAATTTTATTTTATTATTATTATTAGTAAGTGAGTTATTAAGATGAGCAAGGATCTGATGTAATGCTTTTTCGAATTGGACTGTACCCAAAGAGCATTGAACATCCGGTTCAGGTTGTACAACATTTAGAAATACTCCTGGTTATATAATTTACCTAATATCTATTTAACTTTGACAGATGTATGCTTGATGCAGTTTATGGCTTTACAAAACTTGTATGCTCCAATGCTACATTTCCAAATACTAATGTACGTTCTGATATCACGGCTTCATGCACACATTTTTAGAAGCTCTTGTTTACAGCACACAGAAGCATAGTTCCTTTGGGCTACATATTTAAGTCACACAGTAAACATGAAGCCTTCTTCATGGTTTCTACTATCCAGCTAGTTCCTGCCAGTAATTGTGAGTAAGACAACAATGAACTATTTAATCTCAAGCATTAATTATCTACACAAGCATAGCCACTCGTTGTCTATTTTCTAACATGTTAAGACTGTGTGACAAGCAGTATTGGTTTTCTTGCAGACATGGAGGACATAATATCTATTTATAATAAGTTTCAACACACAGACGTTAAAACATCTGAAAATTTTGTGAGAACTTTTTCGTAAACTCGCCACAATTGTGTTTCAATAACTGGATAATTCTGGGACAACCAAACCCTGGGACTTATCACCCACAGATATTCTGGTCTCTAATTAATGCCCTCTCCCTACGAGGGATGTCACAAGCCCACATGTAGTCAGATTTCTATGGGCAGTCTCATGACATTGTTGTTTGTCTATTGTCATCATCAATTATCTGCCAATTCTGATACGTATGTCAAAGTATAAATGCATGATGTCCAGGTATCCTGGACAGTGAGTGTGAACTCTTTAGTTTATTCTAGTTTTGATTTTGTTTGGTTTAATTAAACATTTTCATATTTGTGTCTCCCTTTATGTTTCACCCTTGTTTACTCCTTCTTGTGCCCTATTAACACTCATTCTTACTAATTAACATTAGCTCTCACACTTGTATCTTACCACATTCTCAAGACTCTTTATCACTTTCATGGCTGATAATTTTTCTTAAAAGAGTCAGGGTATTGCATTTTAATCTCTTCATTTTTGCTCCTTAGTAAGGATTGTTTATCTGACCAGAGTTGTTCCAGCATAATTTCCTGACCTCCCTGCCTAGTGGACTTGTTCTACACACACCCCCATCATTATAACAAATCCCAGGATGGCCCCTTGAATTTTTTTTTTTGCTCTGAATTGTTAAGTGGATGATTTTTTTGTGAAGCAGTATGTATTGAACATTATGTCCTTGGGGGAGGACTGGCTCGTTTAGTTGTGTATGGTTGAATTAGGGGTTGTGTGATAAGGTTATTAGGGACACATATTAGATGTGGGGGGGGGGGGTACTTACCTGAATTTACAAGTAAACCCTCCTCTGTCGATCTAACTGCGAGTATTAAAAATAAGCCAGTCCCATGGAGACTATCAGATACTGTGTAACTCAACCACTTTAATTAGGTTCTATAAATACAATTTGTTTGATCTTTTTCTTAATGTGAAGATATGCAACATTGCTGATATCTAATAATCAGTTAAAAAAAACAACTTTTTTACTTATCAAATATATAAGTATCGTTTGAGTGAGTGGGGATTGTTTCTCAGTTTTTGTTTGATGGTTTTTTTCTTTCTTTCTTGAATTACAGACTTCGCAATAAATTACTGAAACCAGATAGTGGTAGAGGTATGAATCAGGAAAGTTTCACTTATTATATCATCTGCTTTAAGCATTACGTTACACGGAAAACAATTAGTTTGTCATATCACAAATGATAAATTTACTTATTACTGTTAGTCTACCTAGTAACTTCAATAATGTTGTATAACAATACATAAAAATGTTTTGTGGAGATAAGCCCAATGTGCATTCGTACAATTGCATGCACAATTAATGTAACACTCATTTGCATTAATCATAATGTAACATGAGTAGACTTGGGCAAGTTTTAATTGCATGAAAATACAAGTAATAAAAAGAAGTGAAATTTAGAGTTGCCCAAAAGAGTCATAATTGCTCTAAAAGTACGGAAAGGTAACTTGCCATATGTGCTGATTTTGTATTTTTAGAAGTGAAGGACCCATTTATACTATAAGGTATTATTGAAAAGGCAGTTATTTAGGTATATAGAATCATCACATGTGGCAAGTGACCATTCTTGTTTCTGTACTTTTTGGAGCTTTTTGTGACCACAGTGTTACTGTGATATGTCTGCACATCCTAACTGTGGCTGGAAATTCTTAGAAATGTTCCTGCAAGGTAAGGGGTTGGATGCCAGGTGTCGTCCCAGATCCAGGTAACACTGCCACCAGAGTGAGTCAACTTGTTATGAAAGTAGTATGTTCCAAAACTCCAGTTCTATCTGTTTACCCAGTGCTTTACCTTAATATCTACCTTTATCAGTTAGTTTCATCAAAAACACTCTGGCTGACCCCGCCTTCTCCAGAATCTCACTCAATCCAGGTAACCAAGTCCTGATCTGAGGCGTCACAGCGTTCAAACCCTTACAATCCACACAAACACGCACAGACCCATCTGCCTTGGGATAGGAACTGTAGGTAAGGCCCTGGCTGACTAACTTGACTCAATAATACCAAGATCAAGAAGATTTACCCAACATTTACTAACTAGTCGTCTCTACCCAACATTTACTAACTAGTCATCTCTACCCAACATTTACTGGCTAGTCATCTCTACCCAACATTTACTAACTAGTCATCTCTACCCAACATTTACTAGCTAGTCATCTCTACCCAACATTTACTAACTAGTCGTCTCTACCCAACATTTACTAACTAGTCATCTCTACCCAACATTTACTAGCTAGTCATCTCTATCCAATTCCTTTTTCACACCCTCCCTCAACTTCACTGGGAGGTTGTGTGGCCTCTTGCTTACAATCTCAGACCCTGGGACCACCTGAATATCAAACTCAATAAGATCACAATTTTCTGGCGTGTCACAAAAAACTTCACCTAATTCCTCAATAACTAGACCAATCTCACTCTCATTGTAGCCTTTACACCTTTCCTTGCCCAATGGACACTTGTCAATGTGCATCTCTTCAGCGATACACACATGCAATAAATCATATTCTCTTTGTTGAAGCCTTTTCAAGTTGTTACTGTCCACCAATTTCAACCTGCCTCTACCTTCATCCCGTTTCACCTCATAGTTTATCTTGCTGCATTTTTCCATCACAGTGTACGGGGGCCCTCCCATGCATCCTGCAAACTAGTTAACATGCCTGGTACCCTGCACATCACCTTATCACCCACTTGCAACTTCTTATAAACTCTTCCTTTGTCTTTGTTTTTTTACTCTCTTCTCACTCACGTTCAATTCATTTTTTACCGCAATATCCCTCAAACACTCAAGCCTTTTTGTCAACTTTTCGACCCACTCAGTCACATGAATATGTTTGAACGAGTCTTCCACCCAACCACTGTACAACAGATCTAGGAGACTCCTTAGATTTCCCCCATAGACTAGCTGGTGAGGACTAAACCCCGTATCCCCAGTTCACCACCTGCTGAAGTGTAAACATTGCCATCGGCAGAAATGTAACCCAGTCAAGGGAGTCTTTGCGTGCCTTAGTAAGCAGTCTTTCGATAACACCGTTCCCTTGTGGGTGGTACGGAGCCGTCTGAATGGCATCTATCCCTAACAATCCACACATATGTACCTTGCATTACCTCACTTACAAACTGTCTACCCTGGTCACTCACAAGTTTCAAAGGTAGCCCTGTCCTCGAAAATGTAACCATTAAACCTTCGTATACATCCTTAACTGCTATGGATTTGAGGGGCACTGCCAACTGCCACTGGCCAACTACTGGCAGTACAAATATAGGCAGGTACTGCATGCCACGTTTGCCCTTAGGCAAGGGACCCACCAAGTCAATACAACATTCTTCAAATGGTGTGCTTATAACAGGTCTAGGGACTGCGTTAGCTGGTACTTTTCCAGACTTGTTCACTTGAGCACAACTCAGGCAAGATTTAATGTAATTTTCTATGTCAATAGAAATTCCTGGCCATATAAATCTAGCTGCCAATAAAGCACTTGTTTTCTTAATTCCCACATGCCCCAAGCCGTCATGAGCCAGTTTAAGAACCTTAGCACGTCTGGCCTGTGTACATAGCTAAACCATGCAGTGTGGTAAAAGAAATGCACTGATATATTTTATTCTGTATTGTGTAATTCCTATTTAAGTGTAGTGTGGTTTAAGATCAGTCATATTTTAGTCAGTTGACCACACAATTTTGAATATTAACAACAATATCTCTTCGTAATGTATACACATACTAAGCATTTTGAAATTTCCCCTTTTGGGTAAACTGTTTGTGAAATTTGCATTTATTCTGTAGACATTATACATATTTATACACAATTTAGATCAAGACAGCATACAAGAAAATAATCCATTCTTAAAATTTGCCGGATTATAATTAGAAATTAACTGTATATGTATATTGTTACATGATATTATTCATACTGTACAGCTTAAATTTAACTCATTTTTTCTCTGAAATTTGGCTTGCACAAGAAAACAACAGCATTGCTCAAACAATATTATGGTGGGAATACTACGGTAATTTTTCCATAGGCATGTGGTCTGAGTAACTAGTGTTTGGAGACTTGTTTTTTAGGTCTTGTTGTGTATGGGAGAGGTTGGGGGGGGGGGCGGGGGGGGAGGGTGGCATCACATTTGTGATTTTAAGCTAAAATTGATGGAATTTGTATAATGGATTAAGACTAAGCTATTATAAGTGTGTGTATATGATGTGTGACAATAATTTTGATGGAATCCTGTGTATGTAGTGGAAATTATAGAAGTTTTATTATCTGTTAAGATTCTGAAATGGCTTTTGTTATGTTCTCTAAGTTTCCAGAACTGATATAAGTTAAGAATTTGAACTATTCATATAGTCACATAAAATGCTTCATTTATTTGTGTAGAATTTCAGATTACTTGGAACATTTTGTAAATGTTAGAGATAGTCCATATACATATCACCACAAGCTGTTTACTTGATCTACCACTCTGTCTTTCTACTATGCACTTTCTGCCGTACGAGTCCATCGAAGCATTATATTAGCTGCATTGTTTGGCATTTCCCCCTCAAATTTTCCCCTTCACACTTCACAATGGCTGGAGAATATTATGTCATGAAGCCTATTGAAACTGTCAAGTTGGCTGATGATTAATACTGTTGACCACTTACCACGCAGTAGGTGTACTGCAGATACAAGCCTGTCTGAGGGTCCTCAGGTGGTTGGTTGAGGCACTTAAAAAGCTTCCTAAGGGGAACTGGTTACTTTCACACAGAAACAAACCTTGGAAGCCATCTAAACTCACCACACGAGACAACCAGACTGACTTCAGGATTTCCTGATATAATATCTATGCAATGTACGTATATAATACTATTCCCTTTCTTTAGTCACATCATATACAGTTGGCTGTATGCACCATCCAGATAACACTTGCCTGGAGATATGATACCAATATTTATGGTGTTATCTTTCATTACTGTGAATGCAACTTAACTCACCCAAAAATGATAATTATGCAAACTAGAATATATCATTTTCTTTGTATAGCATTGTTGTATGTATTTATGAAGTACTTTACTGCACGGTTTTATATTATGCACATTAGCTCTATAAGTAAGAGTATAGTGTTCAGCAATAAGATGTATTTTTCTGTGACTACAGTGTATCATTAAACTACGTATGTACGTGTGAATATTTACATTAAGTAGGTTGTAAAATAGTGTTGCATTTTGCCACCACCGTGAGTGAAATGTCACCATGTATAAAATGTTCTATAGGAGTCAAGTGTGTGAACCTGACTAAAGATGTCACAATTCATGATTACTGAATCTTTGCATTCTTTAGGGTGCTAGTCCAGCTCCTGCATCTGGACAGTCTGGGCAAAAGGGGCCTCCTCCTATTCCCCAGCAACAATCTCAAGCCTCCCCCCAACAGGGCAGAGTTTTGCCTCCTCCTGTAGGAAGTAAGTAAAATTATTCTTTCCCCCTCCCTGTGTTATGTCTGTTGTGGATAATCTTTTAGTAAGTTTGGGGGAGGGGGGAGGGGGGTCCTTTTTAAAAATTATGTACATGGTACTGTAGAGTGTTCAGCTATTTTTAAACATGATGCTCTAGAAGTTAAACTAACATACCGTATGTGCAATACAGATGGATTATACTTTTTGGTTGACTACACTTTCTTTCACATGATTGTATATATGTACATTGCTTCGTTAGATTTGTTGGTTCAAACTACTATTCCATGTCTTGCGACGTGTGTGTAGTGATGTGTGTATGTATATACATGCTAGTGGAAGGGAAGTACATAGCTTCTTTTTTATTTTTGCTTATGCTTAAAGCAGATAATGTAATTGTGAACTTTATTATTACTTGTGATGCTGTTTTCTATGACAGATTTTACTCAAACTACTGTACATTAAACAGTATAATTGGCTTTGCATAGAATTATAGTGGTGATGATCCATGTACATACTTATTAATGAACTCTACTACAGTAGCTTGCTCACTACATTGCAGAGCTTGAAATACCATAGGATTAAAAGAGAGAGAGAGAGAAGGAGGGACAGAGTTTCTATACAAATACTCCAGAATTGTAATTATTAGATTGTTCTCATGAAAATGTGCTCCTACATAATTTAACCATTTTAGCAGCTTAAAGTACAGTAGCTCTTGACAACAAGCTCTTAGCTGCTACATGTAAGCTTCTCAAATTATATCTAGTGTTAGGTCTTCTCTCGCCACAATTTTGTGACTGAATAAACAAACAAACAAAGACTAGTTTTTCAAGGTGAAATTGTGCAATATTATACAATATGTGAGTGGGTCTAGGAAAAGGGACCTTATGGCGCAAATAAAAAAAATTGAGTTTTTTATGCTAATAAAAAGATACAATTTATCTCAACTTAGTGCTAAAATACTGGAGGGTAAAACTTTCGACACGCAGAGAAACTGGCAGTTGAACTGGGCCCTATTCAGCAAAGCAATTGAACTAGAAATCGAGAAAACATAAATTGAATTTCCACTTCCGGTATAATTAACGTTTCCTTATACTTAACGGCGTACTCTGCATACGCAATTACATCGTACAGCCGCTTTTTCGGCGTTTGCGTAGAGTTCTTTTTAGCTTTCAGAGCGTCTCACGACCTGTCTTGTTGGAATCCTTGGCTGCTCTATTCGCTGTAGCGGTAAACTTTAAGCCAAAGGATAGCTGTAGAGTGCATGCAGTAGTCTCAAAGCTGTGCCGTTTTTTTTAGCTGCTAGTTTGAAACTCCGCCCATTCCCCGTTTATTGTACTTCGAGAATGAGAGAGAATAAAAAGTAGCTTGTCTTTTCACAGCACGCTTGGGGTCTTTTAAGTCGTTTTGACATGCGAAATTTGGCATAGACGTAGAGTATGGGTCACTAAGACTAATTCTGCAAAAAACAAAAATAGGAGAAAGAAAGAATTTTTCCGATGACTAACTTCTGGAGCCTATATCTCAATTTCAATTTTTGCGCCGTAAGGTCCCTTTTCCCAGACCCGCTCACATATGTTGAATGCTTAATTAAATATGACTCACTGCAGTAGTACCAGAAGAAGCTGGAAATTAACTTAAAAGCTGTATTTTTTAGGGAAAAAAAGTATATGTTGGCACTTGTTTAAGGGGCCACGTACAAGAAACTTTTGTAAATAAATAGATAACATATACTTAATTTTCAATTGAACACCCCAATTAGTGTCTCGGCAACTTCACTCACCAGATGCACATATTAAGTTTCATTCCTAGGCTCATTAGTTCAAAAGAATGAAGTAGTGGTGAGCTCTATAGCTCAGTTATTGGCCAGTGAGTTAAGTAATAAAAGTTCGAGTAATTCTATACACTTTGAATTGATATGGATTATTGGCGAGCGAGCGAGACATTCTCAAGGGTAACACAATTGAAAATCGGGGATGTTTGTTTGTTTATATATATGTTTGGATGTACGTATGTCATTTTGTACTTTGACCCTCGCGTATTTTTGTGTTCGCTCCGTCTTCGACCCCGTCCCAAACTTCACTAAACAGAATCCTTTGGATCATTACCCGTATCACCCTAAAAATTGAATTGTTTACCGCTTTGAATTCTTTTGCGGGTGCAATTAAAACTCAAAAACTTATGGGAGCTCCATTTCTATTCGAGTTATTGGCGAGCGAGCGTAGCGAGCGAGACACTTACAGGGGTAACACAATTGAAAATCGGGGATGTTTGTTTATTTATTTGTATATATGTTTGGACGTACGTGTGTCATTTTGTACTTTGACCCTCGCGTTTTTGTGTTAGTTATGTGGTCGACCCCGTCCCAAATTGCACTAAACAGAATCCTCTGGTTTATCGATCAGTATCCGTATCACCCTAGAAATTGAATTGTTTACCGTTTTGAATTCTTTTGCGGGTGCAGTTCAAACTTGAAAACTTAAGGGACTTCCATTTCTATTCCAGTTAGTGGCGGTGGTAAGTCAATGCGCTCTT
>WLWI01000701.1_pt1 | contig 30061 bp, 7 predicted proteins | sample 6701501 | NCBI WGS metagenome assembly WLWI01 (sample SAMN12718690, study PRJNA515312) | sponge metagenome | isolation source: marine sponge | host: Mycale hentscheli | place: New Zealand: South Island, Marlborough, Capsize Point | collected 2014-11-01 | reverse complement strand
AACAAGTAATGAGTGAAAATGTTTCTTTATATCAAATCTAATCCCATAAAAAATGGTTTTTTTTTGTTTCGTTCCCCCCCCCCCCCCTCCCCCCTCAAGTCTGGGAAGTTGTAAATTAAGAACCTGAACTAATAGCTGCAGTGTGTGTGGGAGATGGCATTGCATAATTGGATTGTCTTTTCATTTAGCTTTCAGTGACAGTAAACAATTCTAATTTGGTTCCATTTAAATTATATACAAATCATTAAACAATCTCAAACATTGTAGAAAACACCAAACCCCATGATGTTCTATCGGCTGTATATATTAGTATAATTGAACCCAATCTTGCCACCTGCAATCAACTTACACTGAATTCATCGATAGCCAATTACCTCAGCTAGCGACTCAGTTCTTTACGATTATTATTCCTGTAAGCACTTATGTCACAAATTAACATCAAAGGGGACTGATTACTGGCCAAAGGATAGATTTTAAAAAAATAAAAAAAAATAATAATAAAAAAAAAAAAAAAAGGTGTCTCATAGCACAGTTGGTAACCAACCACTGAAAAGAACTACATAGAACACTTCTCCGGTAATTGAGAAGCTGCATGACAATACATTTTTCCTGGAAAAGAGAAAAATCACAAGATAAGCTTAGTAATCACCAGCACATAACTGCCATAACAGCGTAATGTCTCTTACACAAGAATGCTGAAAGCCGAGAGTAGGAACTGATTCAAATCTACAGATTATACCGCCTAAAAAACCACACCCTTTCAAGCAACAACGGCTAAAGCAACATGATAAATGGAGGGAAATCAGTGCAGGTTGAATTTAAATATTATAACAAACAGAAGATGAATCAGCATTTTGTGTGCCAATTGAAGCACCGAGACAATTCCACTGCCCATTCACTTAGGAATGAAAGTTTATAATGCACACATGTACCATGCACACACAAGCATAATACATTGGGTAAGTGGTGATGGAAGCATGTCCGAGAAGCCTCAACTGAAAGTGATTTTAGGCTCATAAAGGTTACTAAAAGTTATAGCAACATAATGTGGAACACGTTTGACTCTGCCTGATTGCTGAGACCATTTCCTCAGCAAAGACTTACCAAAACCAAGAAACAATAAAAGCCACTGCTATGTAAACAAATATATATTATTATATATATATATAATGTATGTATGTATATATATATATATAATAATTACAAGGAACATTATCATTAGCTAGCTAACTGAATTTCCATTCATATTCGGACAGAAAGAATAAAATTTCTTGGGCATGCTCTTATACTTTTGGTGAAGTGTGTGTGTGTGTGTGTGTGTGTATGTGTGTGTATGTATGTGTGTGCATGTGGTGAGTATGTATATGTGTGTGTGAAGACTTCCCAAATGATGCCAACTGGTGGCTACACCACAGCTGCTATAAGTGGGTGGATGTCAACAAGGTGAAATTCATATCCAGTGATAAATGACCTCTCCATTTAATATTTAGCTCAATAACATTTAGTAAAAATTCAGCATACAAGGAAACCTCAGCTCAGAAGCTTTTGATAATTATTGAAAGTAAAAGAGCAAGCAGCTCTGCACTACCACCCCCCATCAACTAAGCAGCCGGAAAAGTAAATTGGTCTCCAATAATAATAATAAAAATAAAAACACCCGGAAAGTATACCATGCTGTAATAATGGGGTGTAAAGATAAATTATCTTTCATAATAATACAACAACAGTCGCTACAAGGGCAAAAAGTCAGGCATGATATCAATGTACGATGGCTACACAATGAACTTGTGAGAGACAATTTTAGATTTAATGAAAGAAGAAAGGGCAAGGTATTGGAAAGAAAGAACTGAGCAAGAGGAGGAAGAAATGGATGAGCAGTGGGAGCTTGTAAGACAGGGAGCTGGAAAGAGGAACAAGGGAGAGAAGGACAAACTTACCCATTCTTTCTTTGTAGATACGTATAAACGAGAAACCAGTTTTCTCCAAGTGCTTGTGAATTACATTGTGAACACTGCAATATATATATATATATATATTATATATATGCTATATTAGATATTGTAATCTGGTCATGCAGTATCTATGTTTTTACCCTCTGCCATTGTTACAAACAGTAGATTTGGGAAAGGGGGCAAGAGTTTTTCCCCATTGCACAGAGTAAGAAAAATCTATTTAAAGATACATGGAAATGTCTTCCAAAACAACTATAGTGATGAACAGATGGAAGCTTAGTAAACAGAACTATAGCAGTGACACTTTCATCTCTTCCCCCTTATAAATATCTTACAAACACCGTCCTACTGAATTAAAAAACAACAACACACACACACAATTTTAGCTCTTTGCCAGAACATCGAGGTAATGGCTAATAATCTTTAAACTATCAGCTCATTGGGCACCTATTAATCTGCGAACACAAACAACTAGAGAGAAACTATGTCAGAGGAAACTAAAGACTACCATCTCCTTTAATTATGATAACTTATAATAATGGTAATGATTACATAGTGGGGCAACACTTTCTAATAATTGACTGAGAAAAAATGACAATTACCACTGCAAAATTAGAGTCTATGACATATGTGACCGGTTTTGGGAAAATCGGCCTAAACGCGGCAGCTAAAGTTTTCTAATTTATTCTACCAGTAGGTTGCACGGGGCCTTGGGATGCCGTCCTCCTAATCTGGAAGCTGTAGCACAAGACGTCTTCGCCCTACGCACTACAACACTTCAGTATTTTTTTGCTAAACTTATTATTCGCTGATTTCGAAAAAACGCCGCTTAAAGGTGTTGCTAAGGTCAGGGGGCGTGCATTGTGTCCGTATACTATTACTGCGTGTCTCCGGGACACTCTGGAATAAACCTGTTACAGGCAGGTTGAAATAAGTCTAAAAGGCTTAATGCAGGGCTCCTTAAGAAACTATGATGGCGAGAATTGCGTGAGTATGGGATTATGTAGAATAGTAAGTGAATTAGTTAACTACAGTTGTTTTTCCCCCGCTGTTAGTGAAAAGCCCGCCAATAATTTCTTAGCAACGCTCCGTACACGAGTCCAACCGGCTAGTGTTTCTAGCCTCCTAGTGTGAGTTCTAGAGCACGGCCAGAGCTTACAATGCGTCATAAGCTAGAGCTAACTGGTGTCTATCCATTTCTGCCATAAAAATTTTTTTGAAAAAAATTGACCCATAAGGCTTTACCCGGGGATACTGAAAAAAATTGTTTGCCGCGTTTAGGCCGATTTTCCCAAAACCGGTCACATATATAGACAGATAAATAAATATAATATATATATATATATTATATTGAGGAGCTAACTTTCTGATGAAAATAGGATTAGGAAAGGAGACCACAGAAATGAATAAAACAAGAAAACGCCTTCTTGTATCCTATATGATCATCAGTACATTATTGCTCATAAGCTGCGAGAAAAGTGTATTAGTTATCCGAAACCAATACCACAGAACCAGACATAATTGAACAAGACAATATTTTTTACAACTACAGTAATTAGACCTAGTAAACAAACAACTATGGTCTACCCATAACAATAACGTGCAACTCTAGATAACTAGAAACTATTTAGCTGCAAACCTGTAGTAATATTGTCATTGAGGAATACGCTTTCTTTCTTTACACACTTAACGTACTGACTCACAATACAACACCCATATGGTAATCCCACTAAAGACTTGGAGTTTTGCCCAGCATAGTGCAGGTAAACAATCTGGCTTTCACGTACTCCTGATTATAACCATGGTAAATATGCTTGCACCTAAACATTAGGAAGAAATCTTGTAACATTTTTTTACCCACCAGACAAGCAAAACCTAGTGCCTGTTCTATCCTTATAGGACTCAACCTTAGTTCTTTTATAAGGAGACACACCCACTAGCCATAGAAGCACAACAACATTTATATAAGAAAGCTATTAATAAGAGATAGTAGCTACTTGCCCTCTTTTACCTCCGGTCTGGCAAAGTGAATTTTCGGATAGTTTTCGCTCCAGGCGCCTTGGAGCGCTCCATAGCCATCAAGTAAGAGACATCAGCTAATACAGACTCCAAATCCGCCATTTTACAAAGACAACGAGAAGAAACAGGTGAAAGTGGGTGGGTGATCAGACTATAAAATAAACTAGCCCCCGCGCGCGTTGCTGGCCACCCCTCACTGAACTGTGCAGGCTTGAGATCCTTTTCTACCACCAACCATAAGACGTATCACCACACCAGGTATACCTGCAACACGCATAAGACGGACTTGTTACACACGACCCCTACCCAGGGGTTGCTCATCACAAAAAAAAAAAAAGCAATGCATAATAAGGGCAATTTTTTTTTGTTTACGTGAGGTAAAAACTGTCTTCCGGTTCACATTCCAAGTTATGCCGGCATTTTAGCATAGATAAAAGAACTGGTAAGGGACAGATTGGTGTAGGTGCCCAGACCCTAGCCCGACTCTCAACTGTGCAGTTTGGGGTCAAACCTTCCACTTGAGGTGCAAAGTCGCTAATATTACAGTAAAACAAAAAATACTCTAGACTTTTCTGACTTGACGGTATTGACAGAGCAACTTCATAGTCCCTCGTTCGCTTCACGCTTGCGCGACATAGTCCTTCGCTCAAAAAGAGGATTTCTTCTCGAGCCGACTAAATTTGAAACACTTTTTCGGGTAAAGGGTTTTCAGTAAGAATCTAGTCACAACACTAGGTAAAGGGTTTAAATAGTGCTTGTGTGTGTACTCTGCATGAAATTTCTGCGAGACTCAAGAAATCAGTGGTGTCCAAATATCTCACCCAAGAAATATTCACTTGATATCCAACATTATACCAGTACAATTTTGATAATTGATTTGTGTTGTGTGTGAAGATAGGTTATTGCATATCAGTCGAAGAGTACTATCATTATTCTTCACCAATCATTGTTTTATAATATAGCTATGCATACGAGTTATTCTTTGATTGGATACGATAAATTGAATTCAAAAAAGTCTGAAATAATTGTAGGGTTTAGCACCAAGTCTTTGAAGTGATGCTTTACCAAAAGTTACATAGAACATCTGGTAAAGGGTACTAATTAACATTCACTTTCCAGTGCAACACAAAATACCTTCTTGTACAATCAATGTGTAATATAAGGTGCAATTATTGTTTCAATAGAAATTCAGGTACCTGAGATTAATGAGAAAAATATAAGCATCTTCATGAACTGGAGATATTTTTTTAATCACTGCTCATTTAGTAATCAATTGGGGATATATATATTATATATAAGTATATAATTATATAAGTAAATACAAGTAAAATATGGGGCATTTTTGGGCTGGAAAAAAGTACTTTTGTGTACATGTAATTTTCAAATTAATTGTTGGAAGTAAATTCTTTCATCGTAAATTTAATGAAGTGTACAAATTGAAATAGTGATTGGTTATTTTTTTGGTCACCGTATTACAAATCTGTTGCAAGTCTTCATACTGCTTTGATTTAAAAAGACTCTTCCACCAGTTAAAAAAAAAATTAGTCAAGGTTCCACTTTCTAAATGTAGTTCACAGCTCCCCGCAATCAGCAATAATTACAGGCCGACTAGTTTTTCCTGACTGAGAGCCAACCTTTTCCATTTTCCTCATGACATCTAGACCATCAACGACATGTCCAAACACGACATGTTTGTTATCCAACCACTCTGTCTTGGCAGTGCACACAAAGAACTGAGATCCATTGGTGTTTGGACCAGAGTTAGCCATAGAAATCACACCAGGACCAGTGTGCTTCATTTTGAAATTTTCGTCTTCAAACCTAGACCCGTATATTGACTTTCCCCCAGTACCATTTTGCCTTGTGAAGTCGCCTCCTTGGCACATAAACTGGGGAATGATGCGGTGAAATGGACTGCCCTTGTAGCCGAACCCTTTTTCACCAGTACACAAGCAGCGAAAGTTTTCTGCAGTTCTGGGAACAACATCTGAAAACAATTCAATGACAAGCTTTCCAATAGTTTCAGACCCAACACGAATCTGAAGAAAAATGCGTGGATTAGCTTTTTTCTTGGCAGGAGGTGCACCTTCGCTGTCACCATCCACAGCAGTTACTTCTTCCTCCTGATTCTCCCCTGAGCCTCCACCCTCAAGTGCTTTCCCTGCATATTTTTTAAGCCAAGAATCTTCGGACCAAACAGGGCGGGAACTTCCTTCCTTGAGCATTTTCGGCCTAGCCACATTTACACGAATAGTTCGGCCAAACAACTCAGACTCATTCATATTGTCCATGGCAGCAGCTGCATCTTCAATCAGCTGAAATTCAACAAAAGCAAAGCCACGATGCTTTTGAGTGGAGTAATCTAATGGAATAGAAATGTCTGTGATGTCTCCAAATGGGATGAATGCAGACTAAAACACAAAATATTTAATAGTTAAATGTAGGAAAAAATAATAGTTTTACCTGGAGAACTTTTTCGTTCACTTCCTCAGCCAATCCCCCTACATAAAGGATCCTCTTATTAGTAGTGGCGGCCATATTTTTAGTGAACTTTGCACTTCTGCGTTTGAAATGCTAATTACCTAATTTAAGCGTGACCACACCCCAGAGTGCGTCCTCCACCGCATAACTCTATGCTGAGTCTTGTTTGGACAATATTATAATCAAGCTAAAGCTGCCAGTGATCTCGTCTATTGTTGAAGAGCATCTGAAGTCCAAACTTGCGCGGCTCCACTAGTTCGCCGCCTCGGGAATAGAGTTGGCCGCGGCAGAGAAATTGGTACGTAAGTTAGGGTGGTCGTAGCAACTGTTTCTAAACTAGATGCAATTTCATGGAGAACTTCTGATTTGTTTCTTGCAGAAACCAAGAGGAAGTAAACCGAATAAAGTTTCTGGTGAGGTGGAACTCTGGTCTCCTCATCGAAAATGTCAGGAAAAGTAAGGAACCAGAATATTTCTAACTGTTTTGGGTTGCCAGTTCACTGGTGAAATATCAACAAGTCAGCAGTGAATGTTGAATTATTTGATGTCCTCTAAATAGTGTCCAATAACCATTTTCACCAGCTGTTGTGCAAATGATGTTGTATGTCAAAGAGAAGGCTGTTATATTCAATGATGCATCTATAGATTTATTCAAAAGTGGTAAAGCTCAATGTTCTGCAAGTGTGCAAGAAGGATTCTTATGATGGTTTAAATGACACTGTCTAACTGAGACGTATTGTCATCAATTATATCAGTCTCTCTTTATGGTTGACTTTGGCTCATTAGATGGTGGAGGGGTGAATAGTTGGAATAGCTAGCAAGATTAATTTCAGTTGAGAATTGTGGCAACTGGATCAGCAGGGTCTGCGCAGTCTCCTGCATTCCTAGCTAATCTTCAAGAATGGGCCACCTTGTATAACATGTGGCATTGCCCTCAATTTTGTGTCTTAAACATTCAAATGGACTTGTGATGTTTGATGTTAATGGGTTATTTTTTCTTCTCTCTCTCTTGCCAAATGGAACCCTGTCTTAATTTGGAGATAATTCAGTTTCTCATATTGTGACTTGCAGTTGGTTGTCATGACACCGGTCCTTAGCTGCGACTGCGTGCATGACGAGATTTACCATTGGTAATTGATTTGGTAACAACTAGAGGTTTGAGCCAACAAAGTTTAATAAAAGGTCACACATTGGGGCACAATCACAGGGATCATGGGATGGGATACTATTATATCTTCTGAGGTTTGAAAGTGACCTTATTATAAAAACTAAATTTCTCATGTCTGTACAAAGGATGATGGGCATCTATTTCTGTGTATGTACAGGCTGATGATTCTGTAATCTGTTTTCACTCCCCCAACTCACGAATATGTCTTGGTTAGAACATGTACTTTGTTGTTCAGTCCTTGGCAGTGTTGCAGTTCACATTTGGTTGTTCGGGAATTGATATTTTGGAGCTTGGTGATCTCTTCTAGAATTTTTTAAAATTATTTTGTAGTGGCAAAAGCAGTGAACATCTCTGAACATGTCCGGACTAGAAATATAGTAACCAGCGTGTGAGTGTGTGTTTGTGCATGTGCATACGGTACCTATGTTCCATTTGCTTTAGCGTGGTGACTGTAGCCAAACTTGGTAGTAAATCTCATGTCATGTTAATTCCTAATCAGGTTTGAAGTCTGTTAGATCTTTTGTGTATATGCATGTGAAGTTCCAGGTGATTCCCACAGCGTCAACACTTTCCCCCTCTCTCTATCACTACCTTCTGACTCCCTTGCCTTGTATGTACTAGTCGTTTAATGTTTAGTTAATTTTCATGTAGTGATATATCTGTACTGTTTGCTGTCAGGATCTCAAACTCCTCTAGCATGTCCTTCCATTATATTGGCAATTAGTGTTCTTTATCTAGTTCCAGTTCTTGCATATTTACGTTTGAAAGGCAATTGAATGGTTCTATGGAATAACCCAACTGTAAGCCAAGACCAATACTCCCGTCAAATTCATTATCTTTAATATATTTTTTCTCTCACCCTTTTTGAAGAGGTGACACTAATTGTGTATTAATGTCAGCCACCCTTTCACATGACTGCTGTAATTGTGAAGTTCGGCAATTGAAGAATCTGTCGCTGTCTTGCAAAGGCAAGTGTTGGGATGTTCGTTTCTATAACCTAATTTGGTAATCTTAGTCCACTCAGGGTTAGTCCTTTGTTGCCATCTCCAATTCACCATGTCTATACTTCCTGGATGCCAACCTGTCACTAGCCATTGTGGCCTTGTGGAAAGTGTAAATGGTTGTTTTAAGTTTGTGCTTGCCTTGTGTTGTAATTCCGTCCAGGTTTCTGTTATTTTCCTCTTCAATTCAACATTACTTGTTGTCATATTGAAATACTTCTTTGACTCTCATAGTTTATGTTGGCACTGCTACATGTGTATGCTAGTATGGAATGTAAGGTGTTGGTCTTCCATTATCTAAATTTCCTGTTATGTTTATGCAATGTAACTTGAGGCTTGGGTGAACTTTGCACTGAGCAGTTAGTTTTATCAAACCCTTATATATTTCAAGCTCATTGGGCCAGACCTGCATGCTAGAAAGGAATGAAACAGTTTGTTTGTTTGTTTTTGCCTTGAAGTTCATCTGCATATTTTCCCCCTGCTAGTGAGCATTTCCCCCTACACTACCTTACTATTAGAATGCACCGTTGGTGACCTGTGTTGAAAGTCCCCATAAAACAGCTGCAGCCAGTGTTTGAACAGCTGCTGTTTCTTGAGAAGAAATAGCAACAGCTTAGGTGACTATTCAGTATTACTATAAAGGAATATATGCTACTGTCTCTTAATCTTACTATTAGAATGCACCATTGGACCTGTGTTGAAAGTCCCCATAAAACAGCTGCAGCCAGTGTTTGAACAGCTGCTGTTTCTTGAGAAGAAATAGCAACAGCTTAGGCGACTATTCAGTATTACTATAAATGAATATATGCTACTGTCTCTTAATCTTACTATTAGAATGCACCATTGGTGACCTGTGTTGAAAGTCCCCATAAAACAGCTGCAGCCAGTGTTTGAACAGCTGCTGTTTCTTGAGAAGAAATAACAACAGCTTAGGTGACTATTCAGTATTACTATAAAGGAATATTATGCTACTGTCTCTTAATCTTACTATTAGAATGCACCATTGGACCTGTGTTGAAAGTCCCCATAAAACAGCTACAGCCAGTGTTTGAACAGCTGCTGTTTCTTGAGAAGAAATAACAACAGCTTAGGTGACTATTCAGTATTACTATAAAGGAATATTATGCTACTGTCTCTTAATCTTATATGTATGGGGTGAAGAAACTAACGCAATAATACTTATTATACCTAAACCCTAAAAGCAGCTGCTCAAGTTAGGGGTCAGAGTTTTCTATAGAAAGAAAACCCACTAAGTCTCCTGGAGTGTGTCCAGTAGTGTCATAGTGTGTAGTGCTCTGTCTTCTTGTGTCATCAGATAGTATATGGAGGGGATTTATAATGCTAACAACTGGTTCTTTCATTTTATCTGTGTGCTAGCAGGTTCTAAGCCTCTTTTACAGGATACTCGGTATTCACTTTTTAAGTTACTTGGTAGTAGCATGTACCATCTGCAGGTGTATACACAATTTGAATATGTGCTATGTTCATGTATATAACTCAAAGTGTACATTTTATATGTGTTCTCAATGCCTAGCATATGGTGGCTAGTTCAACTTGAACTGCCTAAGTGTCAGATGTTGTCCAGGAAAAAATGGTAATTGCAGTTCATTAAAAGATTATTGTTAAGTTAATTAATTATATTATTCCTTTCGTTAGTTTCCAAAGATGTCCCCTACCTGATATTGAGTTGAAACAATATCTGTTTCTCAAAAACTAATAAGCAATAATTTTGCATATACCGTTTTATCGCCCTTAGGTCTATTTGAATAATTGTTCTTTTAGTTCAACCACCTTAGCTCTGTGCTTGAATCAAAGCAACAATGACAACAAGAACATATTCTAAAATAATTACTCTAGCTGCTAGTAGTTCACTTATTTACAAAAGGTTTTGGTTGAATAGTTTATTCCCGGTTTGTAAAGAAGACTATTATGGAGAATGTTTGCTGCACAATCAGCTGTAGCTGTCGGTTCATATGCAAGAGTAATTGTGTGTAACATATTATATTTTAACCTATTTTTAGAGAACATACACACACACATGTGCGCACTTGCTCATACAACATAGTAGTGGCCATTACACTGCATATTCTTCCTTTGTTGCTAGTTTAAGGAGAATGATGAACGTGTGGCTCGTATGAAAGAGATGCTGAGCAAAGGAGGAGGGAAGCCTCTCATCTTGCCTACCAAACCCAAGCCTAAGCCAAAACCCAAGCCGGCCCCTGTATCCAGTGAAGTATCAGCATCCAGTGCAAATGGAGACTCCGGCCTATCATCTCCATCGCCTGATGCCCACTCTGTGAGTGTATAGAAAGCTAGTATGAATACATGGATATGTTATTGCCAGTTATATATATTTTTTTCCCACCTGGTAAATTTGGGAGGAAAAGAATTCATGGGTAGGTGTGAATATTATAGAATGTCAATGTTTAAATCTCTCAAATGAAGCCTCTGATGGCTGTACGTGACAGCTATATATATTATATTAAATAGTATTTAAAGTGTTATGCTTCTCACTTCACAATTGCTTAATACCAACCCTTCTTTCCTGCCTACATGTGTTACTATTTATTTATTTATATATTTATTTATTTATTTATTTATTTGTTTATTTATTTATTTATTTATTTATTTATTTATTACCTTTTTTCAAGTATGAAATGATGAGTGAAGCATTAAAAATAAAGTATGTGGAAATTAACTGATTGTAACAGGTGTGTAGGAGGAAGCCTACTACTTATTTGAGAATTAATCACCTTCACTTTAGTGCAAACAAAAGACATGTTCAATGGAGCATTTGGCAGAAGGAGAGGCTGCATAGTTCAGCAAATAGTTCCTCCTTATGTAGCTTGTACAATGCTCATAAGTCCTTATGATTTTGTACTACAGAGTGGTGTGCATGTGATGGGTAGTTGCTTATTGGGGGAAGAAAACACATATTTGAGAGTTTATGAATATTTCATGAATAATGAATGTGTGGGTGTGAGAGTGTGTGTGCAATGAGGTTGGGTGTCATTTAGCATCGCACCACTGGGGCATCTAAATACACCATGTAATAGTTTTCCACATATTTTGAATGATTGACTGTGTGGCTGGGGATTGTACACAAGCAAGTCAAATAGTTTGTAACAGCTGAGGAAAGCAGTGTGTGTGTGTGTGTGTGTGTGTGTGTGTGTGTGTGTGTGTGTGTGTGTTTATGTGTGTGAGTGTGTGTTTATGTGAGGGAGGAAGTGGGAGGAAAGGGGGATATCAGATAGAGAAAGATACGTGTTTGTGTGTGATTGTGTATTGGTATTGGGAGGATGTTGAGCTAATTGCTGGGCAATAAATAGTAGAAACATGCTTCACCAGATGAGAGCACCCGTTTCGTTTTTAAGGGAGGATGGAGTGAGTGTGGAAGAAAGTAAGCCAGTGGCAATATAAAAAACCCGATATTGTTGTTGTTATATTGGAACACTTTGCACTTTATGCAAATCAATGTACTTGGCAAAAACATTACTTGTATGCATAAACTTTGAGAGTGCTTTAACTTGTTAGCACCCTCTTATCAATATTAAGCCATACACATGCATGATAATTTATTGTAAGAAGAGACGTTTGTGCATGTGCCAGAATGAAACCTGTCAAGTTGGAACTGGTGGAACCCAAGTTCACACACACACACACACACACACACACACACACACTCACACACTCCATAATGAGGTGCAACCATAGCAGTCACTAATATTTCCTGTCTGTGGTGATAATTGCATTTGTTTCGTGAGTCAGTATTATTTCCTGCTAGATCACTTTTAACCAAGTGAGTAGTTGAGGTCACTGGTTCAATGGTTGAAATAATGGCTGCCCTGTCCTCTTTGGTAGTGCTAGTTTATTGAGTGGGTGAGTAGCAAGCATCTGGATATTATCTCTATTCCAAGGCACCATTATTAATACACCTTGTTGGATAAACTTATTTTAATTTTTATAATTCATTTAATAATACAAAGTGAACTATATGAAGCATGAGATTTAGCATGAGCTTGCAAGTCTTACCTTTCTTGGATGTTGTAGCTGTGACTATAATGTAAGTCTGTCCAGTTGTATGCATGTTAGCAGACAGATGCTACATGTGTGTTGGAAGGTTGCTTGTTCCCATGGATTCCATCCTCCTCAGCTAGATTACTGTGTGGGTATTTCCTGCCTTTTTTTTTTTTTTTAACCGTCACTGACAGGGCAATTCACAAGGAAAGCTTTCAAAGTATTTGCTGTCTTGACATCTCTGTCTAGTTATACTGACTCAGCACAAAGTTTCAATTATCTCTGTTTCTTCTGCATTACTTGGTGCTTGTATACTCACTCCGTCGCCAAAGAGAAAGGGTATAAATATCAATGGTTGTATATCACAGCCTTTTAAGTAGCATTAAATCCTTGGAGAGTACTTGTAACTAGGTCTTAATAAATATAAGGAACAGCAGCAACAACAATAAAGTAGCAAACAACAAGAACAGTGAAATAGTCATGGGATCCATAAATTATCAATTTAGTTCATACTAATAATATTTATTTGGTCATATTTGCAAATAGTACCTACAATGCTACCACCAGAAGGTGAAATACATTATTGTGCATGTTGAATTACCCAGCATGCAGTCACATCATCCTAATGTAGGTGTTATGTGTACAGGACTAGTCCCCATACTACTTAGCTTGCTACAGCTCTGAAGTTACCCTACTTTCATTATTGCCTTACACACATACCCCCCTGGCCATCTCATCCCTATATTAACTGTAGCTGACCCAAGCACTACCATTTCAATTCAGCTTATAATGTGCACTGGAACTTCATAAAGCAAGGAGGAAAGGATAAAGGACAATTTCTCGGTGGTCCATTTAGAGCTGCACTGTATCAAATTACTGCCATCTCTACTGCCAAATCTATTTGGTGGAAAGCTTCCCTCCCCAACACAATCTGTTCGTTACAAGGTTGTGCCCAGACTGTTGGCTTGTCCAACAACACTGAGCTGTGCCGTCTGTCGTTGTTCCATTTGTCTGTAATTAGAGGCGCAGGCTTTGATCACAACACTTCCTCTCCGTAGCCTTTATATTTTGACTCCACTGTTTGGCCAGCTCAGTTTTATCCTTTTATTTTTTATGACCGCCAGCAATTTCGAAGATAAAACTGGAATGAGTTGTTTTGTGAGGTGCTGGGAATATTCAACACCGGTACTGCAAAAGGAAAGAGTAAGCCCCTAGTAATTACTTGCTTATTATTTTCTCCATCTTTTTGTAATAGACCAGAGTGTGGTTTTTAATGATCGGGGAGTCGTACAAATTTGATTTAAAGTGTGTGGTGGAGAGAGAGCACCTGTGCTGAGGCACTTGCTTAGATGGCTTTATATGAGGGTTCATTAGACAGGTTGACATGGCTTTGCCAGCAGGATTTCCTGTACCATTAGGACCTGCTGTCCACTGGAGCCTTAAATTTGGCATCCTGGCATATAAAGGTAGTTGAGCTCAAAGCTTGGGCTCCATTTGATAGTTGAACCTTGCTGACAAAGAGTCTGCAAATAGCCTTTTAGTTAGCTGAGCTGTCTGCCAAGCTACCGACAATCAGTCGTGAAATAGATAGTGCTATAAGTGCTGGTGACAAAAACGTTTTTTAATTATTAGTTGAAGGTCTCAGTACTTGTTGTAAATTTGCCAGCTAATTAGCACTTTATTACCACCTGCAAAACTACTTCCCGCTTCTAGAAAAATTTTGTGGCCAAGGTGAGTTTAGCAGATTCAGTTAGTGAACTCCAATTGGGGATACATAACTCGATCCAGTAAATATAAGAGGCATGTCCATAGGAGAGTTTTTATTTAGTTGGTGAGAGCAGCTACTATATCAGTTATTGTTTTATTTCCATGTGTGCAGGAGTCCCTGACCATCGAGCTAAACACTGACAGCCTCAGACAATTCAGTGAGAAGTTCGACTACGACTTTGATGTGGTGGTAAGTTGTTGTTTAAACGTAGAAATGTATGAGTTGTGTAATATTACATAAGATAGCATTGTTTGGTAAAAAGAAGTTCCATTGAGTATTCCATAATACTTAGTATTTTCTACTTGCATTGGGAATGCCGTGGGGGTGGGTTATAATTTTTTTTTTTAATGTCGTACCACATAAGGTGGTCCATGTTAGGATATCATTCCTTTATGTGAGCATTCTTTTGTAGCATTTTGTAATTTTGGGTGTCTATTTTGAAAGAACCTGTTATTCCTACACTTGCTTTGTGTGGAGTCATTCATTGCAAGTTTGAGGAGCCAACGGCCAGGTCCTAGTTAGGAAGCTGTTTTTATTGGGCCAATAGACTCAATGGCTCTGCAATATCAGATGACAAAGAATATAGCTTTATACAGAGTATGAAAGTGTGGAGGAGAGTCAGGAATACATCTGAAACTAAAACTAGACTGAATGTAATTGACTTTATAGCCCTCAAAAGTGATATATTTATGATACGATACATATTCAGGTCAATTGAATTCAATTAATGTGACATTAGTGATATGATGTTTGCTAAACTTTTATTATTTCGAATGATGTGCTCTTCTGTGGATGTTTGTGCTAAATGGCATGATAAATTTTTATATTACACCTTTTATGTTTTGCCCCTTTAAACTTGTCTTGCATGCTATCATCTCTTCTAATGGCTTTCTCTTCTTGTTTACTTTTGTTAGCCAACATTTAGCAAGTTGTGGCATTTTGTTAAAAGAGCACTAGTTGACATCCAAGTATTATTTCAAAATTTTTTCAGTCTTAGCTTCACAGCTTACTTTTTTTTTAGCTTACTGGTGGCTAAAGCCAGTGGCCCTGGGTTTGAATCCCGGCGACAACTAAGATTTTTTCACATTTTTCCTTTGCTTTTTTCCAGACCCCTTTAGGTGAGAAAGTGTCTATCTAGCTTTGTATTTGTAGGCATTATCAAATAACTAAGCAGATATTGTGTCCAGCAAGGTGAGGTAGAATAATGAAATCAGATTCACACCAATAGTTAACAAACACACTAACTTGTGTTGTTTCTTGTTTGCACCTTGCGCATGGTTTCTAGAAATTCCACCACAGAACATATGTGCAGTAGAGCTAGGTATGTCATGTTTGCATCATCAATAAAGATACTTTCAGTACCAAATATTTAGCATATGTGTGGCATGTCAGAGATTGTGTGGATGTGTCCCATCAGGCAAACATAATGACCAAACTTGAGAAGGCTAAGATAGCAAACAGTCACTGAATCTTCTGTTCAAGTTTTAGTGTGCTACTTGAGCTGACTCACACACAATTATATATACATGTTAGTATATATTATTATATATATACATACACAAGTATATTTGTAGTATTGGAGAGGTGTAACAGTGTGATGTAACTGTAGTTGCAATGTATACAATAGATTGCAGCAGACTCTGAAACAAAAAAAGAAATTTTCATGAGGCTGAGTAAGGTTATTCATTGCATCAGAAGTTACATAATTACTCAACACACTCTGACTCTCCACAATGTCAGCCATCCTCCTCCTCTCCCCCTCCCTTATTCTAAATTTGCTCTGAACTTTTGAACTTGTAACTCCCACCTCCCCCTCCCCTGCATTGCCTCAACACAGGAATAACCTAATTGTCATGTCTCACAGGATAATCACAAAGCGATTTGTATATGGTCTGTCAGCTGGTCAGCAAGTCAACCTGGCTCCCTTTGCTAATTAGCTGCTCCTTTCAGATTACTACCTGAGGGCATTAGTAGTAGGGAGACACACACACACACACACACACACACACACACACACACACACACACACACACACACACACACACACACACCACTGTAATGAGTGTAACTATAGACAGATCCTCCTTTGTTGTTTCTAACTAACTACTTGGTGACACTCAAGTAGAGGCTGTGAATGTTCTCACTAGAATCTTGTATACCAAGATAGCTTTATTTGGGCTGTTTGGTGCATTGTCTCATCTGGGCCACACATATGTGAGTAAGCTGTGCGAGATGGTGCGAACAGGGTGTGTGTGTGTGTGTATGTGTGTGTGTGTGTGTGTATGTGTGTGTTTGACATTCTATTGTTGATGAAATGCCTTTACCACTCTTTATTGTGTGTTGTGCAAATAACACCTCTTGTCTATTGAACTTGAATTGTCTATTGCACTTCACTGTGTTGCCTAAACTGCACACACTGCCAAGCTGCATCTATCTCATGGCGCTTCTCTTTTGTCTTGCACTAAATATTTGCTTCTTGTCTGATCTTCAGCCTGAATATAATAGATAATTTAAAACTTCCACTGTAGACAATTGGATCTAATTAAAAAGAAAAAAGAAAAAAGAAAAGAGTGTGTTTTAAATTTGAGGGACGTTAGGGGGATCAACTTCAACACTCGAAAGGGACTATGAAATTGTATGCTCCCTCACACACATTCACCAACAAGTCACGCGTAAGTGAGTTGTTTGTGTCATCTTTTCAGTATTTTTTTCTAGAGCAGCTTGCTATAATTCTTGGCTTTTGTGACTTTTTTTTTATTGAAGGAATGTACAGAATGGGTTTCTGACATTTGATAGTATTTATATGACGCAAATCAGAACATTGAAGTTATTTTGTACCCAATTTATATATTATTATTATAGTTTTACGACTTCTACTACCGTTGTTGTTTCTATTATTACTAGAGCCGGAACAAATATATGGTTACCCAGTAGATTGGTAGGTGTTTGGATAGGATCCTGAGCTTTAGTTCACTGGGACCTTGCCTGGTTGAATAGCTTTCCAGGAGATGTAGCTGTAAAAACCACCGGAACCGGTTTAACGGCAAATTTACGCAACTCAGGGCGGTCTGTAATAGCTGGTTATCCACACGATAGCCGGATATCCTGATAGTAGTTTTATATTCGTTCCAGGTCTAATTATTACAGACATTAAACAAAGGGTACATTTAGACATTTTGTCTCTCCATTAGGACTAGAAATTATTTCTTGTGGCATGCATGGGTGTGGGAGAGATTAATATGCAGTAATCTATAAGGAGATTTCCCTTGATGTTGACGACTTTCTAAGAATCCGAAACATCTGTGGCCATATTTGCTAATAATTATTAACATTGTCAAAGTCTCAAGGGCACCAGTACATGAGGTTCATTAATACTTAACTTTGAACCTTAAATTTGAGTATTTTCAACCGAAAGCATATGATGTGCTGAACAGAACAGTATTAACCGTTTCATTGTTCTTTTATATTTACTATTACCCAGCTAACACCAGCTCTTGTTTATAGATAGTAATTGGCAAGAGCAGTCCTTTGGGTACTGTTTGGTATGCATATATCAAATGTTGTGGCAACTTAAAGATGGCTGTAGATTCAGTTTTATTGCTTATTAGCTATGTGTGTGTGTGTGTGTGTGTGTGTGTGTAGAGATATTCATGAGCTTAATGTAGTGGATAAATGATAAATATGGGATTGAGTGGAGGGTAGTATGGGAGGTGGTTACTCTACCAATGTGTATAATAAATGCATGCTGTTTGTATAGACAAGACATCAGATATTGGACAATTCTGCCCTCCTCGATCGAGCAGCTCTCAGCCAATCCAAAGGTCTCCAGAACCGTCGTCTTCCCAGCACTGTTGCCAGCAAAGTCCCCGAGGACTACTCCTCTCGTAGACGTGCTCAGACGTACGTTGCCCCTAGCAGCAGCATGAAGAGGTCGGCAACTCAGCCACTCAGCGGCAGTGGAAGCCGGAATGATGTTGATGGTGGGGGAAACACAGCACCGGAACTTACTGAGGACGAGAAAAGGCAGAGGGTGAGTATGTGAATATTGTGTAGGTTGTAGTAGAGTATATAAGTTAGGTTAAAATTATTTGTTACGTATGTACCATTAATGCAACCTCTGAACCTTGAATTTTATTAAAGTTAATCTCACTTGCACTTTTGAGAGTCCAACCAAAAGTATGTATTTTCTCTTTCTATGCGTAGTAGGCTGAAGTTGCTGTTACCAAAAGTAATCAATTATAAGTCAAAGAAGCCATGCCATTTGTTTGCCAGAGTTAGAACCTTCAATACAGTTTGTTTTCCTTGTGAGCTTGTCCTTTAGACTGCCCCCTACTGGCCTATCAGTTGATAAGTGCAACTTTTCTGGTGTTGCATTAAATTATAATTATTGAAAAGGTTCTTCAGGTATTGTATCTGTTCTGGTCCCTAAAAATGAAATTATCATCACATCTGAACGGTTAGGTAGCACTTATATAACAAGAGGACAACCGTTTATACCTCAGGGAGAGAGAAAAGTGACTAAAAGGATGGGGGAGGGAGAAAGGGAATGTAGCACTTGTAGTCAGAGGTAACTACATTAACATGTACAGCTCTGCAAATTACTGTACGGTTCAAGTCTCTAAAAGGAGTAAGTCTGTTTGTGTCTGCTGTCTATAACCAGATTTTCTCTGACCACTCATCATAAATGAGTGCAAAGTCCAATGTTAAGTTTTTGTCCCATAAAAGTCATGAAGTGTGCACTGCCACCGTGTAGATACAGGAAGAGTACACACATCTGTGTGAGATAATCTGTGTGTGCATGTGTGCGAATTCTCCCTGTGAAGTCTTCACTAAAATCCCCTTGCATACCTCCAGCCTACCTGCAGCTGGAGTACTGGCTTCACATGGCCACCCTGTCACTCTTTCATTTTCTTTGCTTTCCATTTTTCTTTCTGTCCTTTTTTTCTCCCCTTCACATCAATCTTACCTCACTTCCCCCAGGGTTTTTTTCCCTTCCTTCCTCTTCTATACATGCACTACCAGTCACTCCTACTACAACTTGTAGCTTCCTACTCCACACCTCACCCCCACCCTCTCCCACTAGCTACTGTACCATGTAGCCAGTCCATTCCTGTGGTCCACGCCCTCTCATACAAGAGACTCCACTGGTTGCTCTAAGTTGGATCATCTCCAGACTCTCTCAGTCTGTCATTGTAGGATCCTGTGATTCCACTGCCAGTACTGTATCTAGTAGTTGCCATGCCCACTTCTGTGAACGTATCAGATACATGATACTATAATTGAAAAATTCACACTAGTTAACACTTCACTCGATGCCTATCAAGTGCTTGGCTGTGGCAGATTTTGTTTTTACTTGCTGCTTACCTGATAAAGGTGTTATTCTGGTTCAAATCTCTTTGTAAATATGAGTTCCCTACTGAGGATTTAAAAAAAAGAAATTTTCTCATCTCTTATTATCTCATTTATTTTGTATGTGTGAGTACAAATCATCACATTTTGTTATGCTTTTTAGCGATTGTTCTGCATTGTTGTTGTTGTTATTGTTGTTGTAGGATCTTCGCTGCTGCTGCTGTTAAACAGCATTAGTTTAGTTCAAACCTAATATTACTTCTTAATTTTTAGTATATTATATGGTAGAGTTTTTATTTATTCATTTGCTTGTTTAGAAAACAAGTTAGTTGAATGCGCAAATGCATTATTATCAATGTGTCAGAGTAGTAACTCAATTGATATACAATAAGACATTTTTCAATTTTTTCACCCGACAATATTCTACTACTAATTCAAGTTTTACTTTTCCCTTCCAATACTAATAGAATGATGAAATTTACCGTGCTGGAGGATTTCATTTCTGTGTATTTCGTGCATAATACCAAGTCGATTGGCTTTTGTAAACAACTAAACAATTTCTACTACTGAGAGTTACTGTAGCTTCTGTCCCACTATCTTTTCCTACTTCTTGTTTTCCCTTTCACTCTATTTGGCTAGGCTTCTCTCAGAGACAGTTGGTTTCGTTTGCCAATTGTGTATTAGCTGGAGCAGATGTTTGGCGTTCATGTAGCACCCACAGAGGATGCCCTTGAAGTCTGAACAGTTAGTTAATCAGTCAGTCAGTCAGTCACTGCTAAGGAAGCAGATACTTTTAGTGTGCGGCTTAATTGAAGTTAACTTGATCAGTTAATGTGATTCCCATATACCAACACAAGCTTGTTAAGTCAATTACACAGAGCAGTGTGGTTCACTCAACCTTTTGAATTGGCCACAACATTTTTTTCTACCTGTGTGTATTGTAGTCCTGGCAGTGGGGGCACATATGTAGCTGTTAGAATGTAGCATACCATGGGTGGTGGAGGTTGAAATCAAACTTGTGTGTGTGTGTGTATGTGTGCCAGTGTGTTGTCTTTATGATTTGTTCCGTTGTTCCGGTTGTAAGTTATGTACAAATTGGGCTCATTAGTTTGGGATTGGGATGGTACATAGTTCCATATTCTATCTAGGATGGGATAGGTGAAATGTAGCTCATAATATAAGAGAAATTATCTGGGAAAGGCTAGTCACTGATTCTAACTGAGGGTGCAGACATTTTAGCCTAGGATTAGGTTTCTCTAATATTTTTTTCTTGGCAAGTGCTAATGGAGTCCAAAAGTTTTTATTTTTTATTTTATTTTTTTATTATTATTTGTTTTTTCTTGTTGCTTTGTGTGGGTGATGCTACAGAATCTTGCCAAGCTTGGTATTCAGCAGTCTAACAATCCACTCTCGGCTCTAGGGAGCATCCTCAAGAGAAACTCTACTGGCAGAGGCTCTCTGCCCAGGAAATCATCCAAGAAACTGTTTGATTCTCCACAATCTTCTCCCAAGACCAAAAAGAAATCATCAGCCAACAGCTCTCCGATAGGGATGAGGTATGGCAGCGAGCCTCCGGAGGGCAAGACCCCCAAATCCGGTGGGTTGTTTAAAGGCCTTCGGCGATCTGGGTCGCGTAGTAAAAAGAAAGGCGGGGACAATGATGACAATCGCTCAGAGACAGGGAGTCTCCTGAGCCTCCCCATTCACTCTACACTGGACGAGCAATCAGAAGACTTTTCAGAAATCAAGAAATCTCCTCCCCCAGTGAAGGCTACTCTTTCCTCTTCTACTCCCAAGAGTGGTGCCTCCACAACGCATGAGTCAACCAATAAGAAAGAGCGTGCTCCCCCAACTCAAGTGACGCCGCAGCGAGTTCCCCTCCGTGATGGCAGAACTTCAGCTGGTTCCTCAGCAAACAGGAAGACTACAGACAGCGCCATTTTCAAGGAGTCAGATGTTGAGTCTCTGTTTTCTTCTCAATCAGGGTCTCTTTTCAACACGTCAGAGCTGGATAAGCTTCTTGGCAAGAAGAAGGAGAAGACTCCAGAGAGAACTTTGGATGATGGTGCAGCAGAAGATGCAAAGAAGAGGGCAGCTGCTGAAGAGGAGAAAAAGAAAAAATCTTCTGCGATGAAGAAGAGTGTGTCAGAATACAATGTGAGGTCTAGCGGGTATCTCGGTGTGGGTGGAATGTTACCAAGCAGAGTCGAAACTAAGAAAACCACTGCAGATGCAGGGAGAAAGCGGAGCATTAAAGAGCAACTGCATCGGTACGAGTCATACAGCAGTGTGTCCAAATCTTCTGATCCGCCAGTGTCCCCTGTGGAAGAAGTTTCCCCAACTAGCACTTCTTCAAAGCAAGATGAAGTTTTCTATATGCCGGGATCAGCTAAAACAACAACTATTCTAGAAGAAGAGAAAGATCAATCTAAAGAGGCAATTAAAGAAGAAGAAGAGGAGGAGGTTTCGAAAAATCAGGATGAAGCCACCAAACTGCCTGAAGTCAGTAGTGGTGAGTTGACCATTACCATAAGTGATACTTCTAAACACAATGATGACACCCCATCAGAGAAAGAGCCATCAGATAAAGAGCCAGCCAAGGAACCTCTGGAAAAAATATCAGATAAAGATTTGAAGAAAGAGTCGACAAATAAATCCAAAGGTGCTGGGCTTTTTGCAGATGTTAGTGATGACGACGATCTGTTTAAGAAGCCCTCAGTTAGCAAGAAAGAAGAGCAAAAAGCAACAAAGACTGCAGCCTTGTTCAGTGATGATGATGACGATGTAGTAAGCAAGAAGTCAAGTGAAGTGAAGGCTGATCCTGTTGCTGTCAGTGCAGATGTAAAGAAAGAAGCTGAAAAGGCTGACACTGTTGATGTTGCTGCTAAGGGATCTCTAACGAAAGACAAGGCAGGAGAGAGCGAAGATGATTCCCTTTTCTCAACTTCAGCTTCGTCAAAGAGCAAATCTTCATCTCTGTTTGATGATAACGATTTTGAAGACCCTCCTCGTTATAATATCAGGAATCGGTCCCGAGGAAAACCAAGCAAAGATTCTCAACTTGAAAAAGACGACAGTGAAGTTACTTTGAAGAAACCTCTTAAAGTGGACAGTGAAAGTGATTCTCTTTTCTCAACGTCCAACTCCTCCAAGGAGAAATCATCATCACTATTTGATGATGTCGACTTTGAAGACCCACCTCGCTACAATATCCGAATCAGGTCTAGAGGAAAGGCAGGCAAAGATTCACAGCCTGAGGAAGACGATGAATCTTTATTCAATGGTTCCAAGTCAAAACTAAAGAGCAGTGCTACTGAAGAGACATCTAAAAAGGAAGAAGTAGCAAAAACTGAGCCAGTAGCAGAGCCTCCATCTGTTACTGAAAGTGTTCCTGATGCCACATCTGCTAGTAAGTTAGACGAGCCGTCTCAAATCAATCTTGAAGAGGACAACACTGATAAAAGTACCCCACACAATCTTTCATCAAAAGCTAACAAAACTGAGAAAGTAGCTCCAGAAAAGCCAACCAAAGTGGCCCCCAAACCATCCAGGAAACCCGTCATACCCAAAGAAGCATCGTCGCCCAAGCCTGGGACAGGAGGAGATACCAAGCCTTCATGGATGGCTGAACTAAAGAAACGCAAGCAAGAAAAGGAAGGTGAAGCTCCAAGTTCTGCTCAGAAGAAAGATAGCGAAGTGCCAGAATGGAAAAAGAGGGCATTAGAACGGGAGAAGAAGAAAGAAGCTGGTAAGTCTGTTCTGAACACTAAAAAAGATGTACAGAAATCCCCGAGTGCTGGAAGACGATCACCATTATCTGAGAGAAAAGCTGATGTGGAGAAGTCTCCAAGAGCCAATCGCCGTGAAAAATTAACAAATGGAGATACTCCAGATGAGAAGGGAGAGACCAAAACCAAGAAAGAAGCCGACAGTAGTACCACATCTCTCTCACCAGACCATTCTTCAACCAGTAGTCCAATGAAGTACAAGACTAGAAGAGAAAGGGAACGAGAAGCTAAGGAAAAGGAAGAAAAAGAACAGTCAGGCAACGTTAATGTAACTGAGACTGCATCTAGGACACAAGAGGAAGTAGGAACAAAGAAAGAAGAGCCAGTTGCAGCTTCTGAAGTAAAATCTTCATACAAAACTAGAAGACAGAGGGAAAAGGAAGCTCAAGAATTGGAAAAGCAACAAGAAGCTAAAAAGGATAAAACTGACGATGAAAACAAGAAAACCATTTCTGAAAAGGATTCCACAAAAAGTGTTAAAGAAGAACCTGCTGAAGAGAGACCAAGGTATAAAACTAGACGACAGCGAGAAAGAGAGGCAAGGGAAAAAGAAGAAAAAGAAGCAAGAGAGAAGGAAGCTAAAGAAAAGGAAGAGAAAGAAGCTTCTAAAAGTGAGAATGTTAAAATGAACAGCCCTTATAAAACACGCAGACAAAGAGAGAAAGAAGCGAAAGAGAAGGAGAGAGAATTGGCAAAAGAGAAAGCAGAAGAAACAGATTCAAAAATAAAACAACAGGAGAAAGAAAAGGAAACTAAAAAAGAGGAAGATAACTTGAAGGCATCATCCTCATCCAATAGTTTGAGTGATGGTTCTAGTCGCCCACCTTTAAAGAAGAAACCTAGCATTGAAATTGTGTCGAGAAAGATAAGATCAGGAAGTAAATCATCTGACATTGGTGGGGATGATTTAAAATCTCCCACAATTAAAATTTCCTCTTCTGACTCTAAAACTGCAGACAAGAAAGAGAATAGTGAAATGGATGATGATGTGTTTGCAACTGATCCAGTTAGGTCACCATCTCACAAGGAAGCACCACGTACATCGTCACCCAGGCTCATTGTTGAGAAAGTAGATGCGGACTCTTCTACAAAAGTCAAGCATGACAGCGAAGCCAGCAATGACCCACTGGATGTCAAGATTGAAGATTTTGAAAAGTCCCATCTAGCATCTCCTCAGAACAGAAGTGGAGCTAGTACTCCCAAAAGTAGTGTGTCATCTGAAAGAGACATAAACGAAGTCAGGCCTTTCCGTTCTCACACGATCTCAAGTTCTCGATCTCCCACTCCACCAGGCACTGGCCCTTTAAAACTCTCTGACCAAGTCCCAGAGTGGAAGAGAAAGCTCATGGAAAAAAAGCGAGCAACTGGTTCTTCGCCAGTCCATAAACCTGCAACCATGAAGGCTGAGCAGTCAGATGACAAACTTCCACCTTGGAAGAGGGAGCTTCTTGCTAAAAAGAAGACTCGTGGTGATGGAAAGGTAGGTCTACACTTGTGGATATGCACTAATCTTTACCAACGTATTGTTATACCTGAGCTTACCAAGGATTTTCATTTCTTTTTATTTCTTTTTTTAGGATGATGGGCCACGACCTACCAGAAGTGTCACAACAAGTGCTGTAAGTACGAAAACTACCAGCAGGCGTTCCAAGGAACCTGCACCTACCCCTGATTTCATGAAAGAATTTCAGAAGAAAAAGATGCGCAGTAATCAATAGAATTAGACTGACACATTACTTTGTGTTACCTATTTTTTTAGCCGTGTTTGTACTGGCGTTTCATCAATGGCATACTACACCTTCTCAATTCTCCACACTTCTTTATCACCATTCCATCATGACCACTGATACCTATATATGTATTTTTTGTTGTTGTTATGATTTTGATTTTGTTCGCTATTGTTTTGAGTGTGATTTTTATATTAAGCTTTAATTTTTATATCATTCAGACATGCATAGTATTATGACTTATGTTCTATATGATGTAAAGCATTTCATACTAATAGCTAATTTCATTTTTGTTGTTCATGGAATAATTATACATGGTTGGATTAGTTTTGTATGCTACGTAACAAAGGCAATTACAGCCAGTTAAAAATATCCTGACAATATTAAATAATATCACCTTTGCTCTGTAGAGAGAAAATTATCAATAGGGTTACAATCTGCAAGGCTCAGTGAAGTTCATTCATTATTGTATGTTTTGCCTCCAAAATTATATTACCCTTTAAATAGCCTTGCAGTATTAAAATATGCATAAATTGGTGATTAAAAATAAATGCATAAATTTATTCTAAATTGATAAGGGTTATAGGGTAAACAGTGTAGATGGAACCTGATTGATTAATGATTAATTGCATTATAGGAGACAATTCATGAGTATGACCAAAGATAACTAGTCTTACTATGATACATCCTTTACCAAAATGCAGGGTCTGGCCACGTGAGTTTGCTGGTGGCCTTCTTGTGAGACTGCTGAGCATGACCCTTTACCAACCAATCGGCTAGGAATGGTAAGGTTTGGCAGCAGCTTACCTGCGCTACACCGGAACGTTACCACCAATCCCGTGGTAATAGGAGGAGCTTTCCGTGCCGCATATCTGATGCGGCGGTGAAGTAAAAGTAGCTAACTGCGTTGAGGAGACCTGGAACTGACTGGTAATAAGGTTTATCTAGAAAGTACGTGTAAATATAGTGTATGTGTAACAATAACTAGTAAAGTAGAAGTAAGAATGATATGAAATCAGTATCATTGAGTTTAGTTCGTTGTAATTTTTAATATCTTGCAAGCAGAAAATAAATCTAAGGCAGTTGTGAGTAGGTATTACATCATGAACATAATCAGTCTACTAGGTCATTTTTGTGTGTATATGTGTGGCCTCATTGTATCATAGTGTAATTCTTGAGAGGCTATGACCGTACAGTAACATTGCATATAAATGTGAAGCATCTAGCCGTAGTACTGTTGTTCTGGACCATTTTACTATTATTTGCCTTAATAGTAGTTTCTGATTGCTTTTATTTTATTCTATTTTTGTAGCTCCACTTTCTTAATGTTATCTACTGGCTTGCTTGAAAGTACAAATTGAATTATCAATGTATTTAACAGAGCATGTTATCATGTAGCCATGGAAATGCAGAAACAATTACTCACCTACCTATATGTTACTCCCAAGGCATTCCAGTGGCTTAGGGAGATTTCTGTAACATAATCTATGAACAGTATGTACTATATACTTGTTGGATTGAAGATTTACAGTTTTCACCTGTCCACCTATAACTTTACTTTTGATAAACTAATTTCAAACATAATAAGAATAAAACATCAAAACGCAAGGAATGGACAGGAGACAGAATTATTTTTGTTAGCTCTATATCTGTTTGTCCTATACAATGTGCTTGGGAAACATGCCCTAGCTCTGAGGGGCAATGAACACACACACACACACACACACATACACTATTAGCTTCCTATGTATTGTATAAAGTGGCCATACCCTTGTTTGTCTTGTCCACATAACTCTAGTCCACTATGTAAACCAACCAAGTAAAGACATATTAGCTGATTTTGTATAGCTGGTTCAACCTTAAGCAGTTGCATGCGCTACTGTTGTACAAATAAGCATGCATAAGCAAGTGCTATCGACTATGAATATAGTTAGTATGTCTACCTTTGTCACTCTATACATGTCTGTGGAATTAATAGTCTAAACACATTCTCTTTTTGTATTTCCCTAAGCAGATTGTAAGCTCCATTGATTTATTCAGTGACATGGTTTGGGTTTACAGATCAAGTGTGATACTTTCCTCCCGTTGTATCTCATAAACACGTGTAATTTACTCGTGGGAGGACTCTCTCAAGTTGTTTACTGCTTATCACTTTGTATAATTACCAGGTCTACAAAATAGGAGATGCTAAGAGAAAAGTTACATTAACAACTTCTGTGTGGAAAAAAAATTTCAAGAAATTTATTTTACTATGGCAACTGACATGTGTAATGTTTCGAAAGTTGAAAATGATTTCAAAGAGCTCGTTAATACTGTTGGAGAGGAGAGTCTATTGACATCCAAAGAAGAGGACGAAAAAGACTTGTTGTCTGGTACTTTGGAAGCTTGTCTCAAAGTCCTCCTTCAGCAGAAGTCAGCTACTGAGGATAAACTTGTTACTTCACAAGAGGAACTTGCTTTGGTAAAGGAGAGGGTGAAAAAGCTAGAGCATGCTGTCAAAGGAAGGGGTGCAAAAGCCAAAGAGTTCGCAAAAAAACTCTCGGAGATTACAAAGGAAAAAGCGTCGCTATTGGTCGAGTTGAAGTTATGCCATGAACAGCTAAAGGAAGAGCTGGAGAAAAAGCTGAAGTTACAAACCATGTACACAGAGTCTCTGAAACTAAAGAACTTTCGCATCAAAGAGCTTGAAACTGAAAACGAAGCATTGAAACAATCTAGAAAAGCATCTGCAATGGCTGGTGAAAATCAAACAGATGATGGCTCTGTCTTTCATTCCAGTCAGGATCACAAAAACGTAACTGACACAAAACCTTCGTTTCATTCTGATAGTTTTGAATCATCAGATCAAGAGAATCCAATCTGGGACCCTTTCTTTGGTGGAGTAAAAGTTTCTCAGGACAACTTAGATGGAATGGTGGATAACTATGACATGCTGCAGCTGTCCTATACGGAAGCCCTCAGGGCTAAAAATGACAGAATAAAACAGCTAGAATTAGACTTCCAAATGTTGAAAAGTAGCAGACTTATGTCGATGTCTCAGATAAGCAACTATTCCTCCGACTTATCATTTGATTCCTACCAATCTGATGCTGCCTTTTCTAATTCCTATAGCAGCTCCAACTTGTTATCAAGTTCTGCAGATTCTACTAGACTCACCCTTCCTCTGAGTTCTCTGAGATCAAACCGCAGCTTTAATCGGCATGCTCGGTCTCAGTCTCTTACTGACAGAGAGACCAGGTTGAAATCCTTACCTGATCAGCCACTGAGAAAGCCTCGATTGAACAGCCTACGGCTGCAGAATGATTCTTTCGAGTCTCTGTCTCCTGGAAGCAGTCCCACCAATTCTGGCTCAGTCACTCCTACTAGTTTGTCAGGTTCATATTCAGGAGTTTTAGGTAAAGGCCTACAATCTTTGAGCCACAAAGTGTCAGAGCTTAAGAAAAAGAGTGAACCTCGGTTGCAAAGCTTAGCTACAGATGACCACACAGTTTCAAAATCTGCCAGCGTCAAATTGCGGATGAGGAATGAGCAGCAAAGAAAGGAGGGAACGAAAGTATCAACTAGCTCTCATTATGAAACCTCGTCTAAACTTTCATCTAGCAAAGAAACAAAGCAGACAAGGAGATACATGACCAAGAGGCAAAGAGAGCAAGAATCAAGATCAAATAACCGGGTCAAAGACTCCCATGATTTACCTCTGCCAGCTGAAATAATTACGACATCAACAGCATTGTCTACAGAATGTCCTATCATTCATATCAGTTCTGAGAAAACTGATGTTATTCCTAATGAAAAAACCAATGGTAGATCTAAAAACAATAACACTAGCTCTAAAGACGAAGAAAATAGCATCCATCAGTCTGAATCTATTCCTCATGGTTCTGATGATGAAGAATTCATTGTTGAGTTTTCCTCAATTCATTCCAAGCCCTCTAGTTATGATGAAGGGCCTAGTCTTGATTCTCAGCCGGCATCCCATTCTAGATTCTCTTCATTGACTTCACAACAAGCCAAAATTATGTCAGAATGCCCTACATCAGAACCCAACCCCCCTCAGTGGAAAAAGGAGCTAATCCAGAAGAGAAAAACGTCTGGGTCATCCTTCAAGCAACAGCCAGTGGACCTAATAAAGAACCCTCCTAATAAACCAGAGTGGATGAAGGCTTTGGGCAAAAAAGTGAGTGTTAAGTTATTATCCTATCGTTCATCCATGTAGCTATAATCTATGACAAATATATACAGTAGAATCTCAGTAATCTGGAACTCACTAATCCTGAAAGAAATACTGGATAACCCAACAGCTCTGCCAGGTTGAGTCACACCCCTTAAAGCTACCAATACCTCGCTTTGTGAAGCTGTGTTTTGGCTACTTTACTCTATTACAGCTGCCTCTGCACCAGTAACTCTCTCCTCTCACATGCTCATTTCCTAGGGGCATGCTACATTTAACATTCAGAATCTGTGGCATGACGCAATGCCATAATATAAACTCCTATTCAGCGAAGTGAGCAGAGCTGACTTACTAATGAGTCCGCGATATATATATATATTTAGGTCTAGGAATTGTTTTTGTTCTTGCGTGGGCGTATGTGTGCACATTTTCTCCTACACGCTTGCGCGGGCCGAGTAACCTTCTTAGCAACATTTTGTTTTGTTTACCCGCTGTACGAAGTAGCAATGCCCAGTGAAACAAATTCTGCGAAAGAGAGACAAAACGTTAGAAACGCTCGGTCAAGAGCTTTGAGGGCGTTAGAAACTCCAGAAGAAAAATTAGTAAGGAGAGAGATAAGA
>WLWI01000699.1_pt1 | contig 30137 bp, 8 predicted proteins | sample 6701501 | NCBI WGS metagenome assembly WLWI01 (sample SAMN12718690, study PRJNA515312) | sponge metagenome | isolation source: marine sponge | host: Mycale hentscheli | place: New Zealand: South Island, Marlborough, Capsize Point | collected 2014-11-01 | reverse complement strand
CCAGGTACTAGCTTTACTGCTACTCCAGGTACTAGCTTTACTGCTACTCCAGGTACTAGCTTTACTGCTACTCCAGGTATTAGCTTTACTGCTACTCCAGGTATTAGCTTTACTGCTACTCCAGGTACTAGCTTTACTGCTACTCCAGGTACTAGTGTTACTGCTACTCCAGGTATTAGCTTTACTGCTACTCCAGGTATTAGCTTTACTGCTACTCCAGGTACTAGCTTTACTTACTGCTACTCCAGGTCCTACTCAGGAAATTAGTAACAAAAATCCCCTTGATTTTTTTTCGTTTACTGATTCCTGACTCCATTCTTGACAAAACAATGAAGCAAACAAATTTTTATGCTGAGCAGTTCTTTGAGGAAAATGGCCGTCCACCAAGATCAAGGGCACAAATGTGGGATTCTTCGCAATATGACCTCTCGGAGATGAAGATATGTTTGTGTCTAGTAATAGTCATGGAATCGATTCACTATCCTGCTATAGAATATTACTGGTCTACTTCGTGGCCTTTTGCGAGTTTGACATTTTTATCCATCATGAAAAGAGACCGATTTTCTCTTGTCCTCAAGTTTTGGCATTTGAATGACAATATCCATTACATTCCAGGTCAACCTGGCCATGATCCACTTCACAAAATCCGACCATTTCTAGACAAAATTTTGGAAAATTTTTAGTCTTGCTTTCAGCTTGGCAGAGAAGTATCACTGGATGAGTCAATGATTGGATTCAAAGGACGTCTTGGCTTCATTTAGTACAGGCCCAAAAAACCTACTAAGTGGGGGCTGAAAGCCTTTGTGGTCTCAGATAGCATTACAGGTACGCTTTCAACTGGGTATTGTACACAGGTAAACTGTATACACACAATTGTCAAGTTTTGCATTCACAATGTTTTTTCTTGTTGTTGCTTAGAAAAAGATTATTCTCAAACTCCTTCTAAATATGGTGTGACACACGATATTGTGATGCAAGTCACCGAAATTCTCCAAGGAATGGGTCATCATTTATACATGGACAACTTCTACACCAGTCCAGCAGTGTTTTATTCCCTTGAGAAAGTTGGCATTTACTCTTGCGGTACTTTACGGTGCAACTGAATTGGTGTTCCAGCTCAGATGAAAATATCACGAAAAATGAAGAAAGGTGAAATCATTAGTGTGAGGAAGAATCTGTTTTATTTTGAAATGGAAGGACAAAAGGGAAGTTTCTCTAATGACCAACATTCACGATGATTCTACAATTGTGAAGAAGAGATGAAGCAAATCTGGAGTCGGAGGATACAAAGAAACTGTAAAACCAACTGCTATTGAGGAATACAACAAGTATATGTCCGGAGTAGACAGGCTTGATCAGTTTTTGTCGTACTACATTTTCAATCGAAGATCAAACAAGTGGTGGCGAAAAGCTTTCTTTTGTTTACTGGACATTGCCATATACATTCCTTCGTTTTATACTCAAAGTCGAAGCAAGATAATCGCAAGTTGTCATTCCTCTAGTACAGGATACAACTTTCATGGGAATTGCTTATGAATTCTTCACCTAACAGTAGCATTCCACAATCTTCCAGCACAGTCACTTCACCATCTGCACGTCTAGTTGAGAGACATTTCCCAGACAAAGTTCCATCCACACAAAATGGGAAGCCTGGACAACGTAACTGTGTTGTATGCAGCTCCAAAGCTTGCAGACCTAGAAAAACAAGTACATACTACTGTAAAATATGTGGAGTACGTCTTTGTGTAGTTCCATGCTTTGAACTTTATCACAGTAAAGTCAATCCTAGTCGCTATATATAGTCCTCATTTTTCTATCGTCACAAGTTATTTTGTTTTGTTTTTCTTCATTGAATACAAACAAAAATTGGCCGCTAGAAACTAGACAAACAGCGGTTACCATTTTGAAACAGTAGCTAAAAACTATACCAGTAGTCCAACAATATCACGTATAGTTTGTTAGTGTTGAACGTTTCTCGGCAATCTACATTGCTATTAGTAACTGTGTTTCATTCCCACGTTGTTTTTCTGAGCCTCGCGTCTTACTTTAGTCCAGATACAACTGGCTGCTTCTTTGCCACATGGCTTTGGGCATTTCCCGAGCTACACAAAAACAGCGTCCACGCCGTGCGCACTGGATATTGAAATTTGCTTCTGCAGCGAGAGGGTTAATGTCTTGATTTTTAAGGACGGATAGAAGGAAGTAAAGCTAGTAAATATGGCAAAAGGTAGTCAATGTTTTAATATGTCATTATGTTTAAAAGATCTGTATGGGTGTTTAAACATAAAGGCTGCATTTATATTTCAATGCTATTCTCTGTAGGCGAAATCAGTGGCCTCATTTACCACATTTTAAACACCTTCTGGCCGTCTGGGTATAAAAAAGGAGAATCCCGGCATGCTCTTTGACCTGTTCCTTCTATTCAAATTCAAAGGAATAGCCATGCAGAAAGAACCCTCCATAATAGCTAACTATGCTTTCAACTCAATCTACACCACATTTTAAACAGTGCCCAATTCACAAACTGCTATGTGTAATCATTTTTGCAAGTAATAAAGTAGATTAATCCAGTCTAGCGCTTATCAATGCTGTGAGTGTATATCATAGTATTTCTTGATTGAAGGTGAGACCTCAGAATAGTATCGATCAGTACTCTGACGGCATGCTGCGTATCTGGTGCAGTTGAATTTAGCTGCATCAATAGCAAACAGAATGTTTTTCTTTTTCTATTAATAGACCATTTATTTTGTTTTGTTTTTTGTTTCTGTATCTTTCTGTTAAGGTGCTCAAGACTTTTTTTTTTTACTTATGTGACATTGTTTCCCAATTTTGGTGCACTAAGTTGCTGTAAAAATAATATCCGGGAAGTTGGTGACCAAAACTGTCAGCCACCATTTTTCCCACTAATTGCAAAATATATCCTTGGCTACGACCTTTGTGACCTCCTCGGTTTACTGTTTTGTGATCTCAATAATTACACATTGTTTTCATTAAGAATGATGAAGTGCTATAAGGAATAGGAAAAAAAGGAGGCAACGACAACACTGAATTTACAAAGCAACACTTTCTTATCTCAAAGTGCAACTATAGTATATAGTATACTCACTGTCTTTTATTGTTTGTTATACAACACTAACAGTGTTCCTGTAAAAACAACTGATTTTAAGCTAGCTACTCATTATTTTGTGTTGAATTTGTTATGGTCAAGTTTATATTAGTTTTCTTATTTCATATCAACAGAGCTTTATAGATTGGTTGATCGCAATATCAGTGCAGCTCTCTCAAGTTAATATTACATCACCTGAAGATAATGGGCGACGCATGTGTTCAGTATTAGTTTTACTTTATCTTCTTTGGAAATCACTTGACGAAAATATAGAGTATGACAATTGTATTATTGATATGTTTATGATGCTGTTTATGGAGCCACAAAAAGTGGAAGGCAGTAAATGGACGATAACTGAACTGAAAATTTTGAAAAGTTTTGTTCCAAAGGAATTTTATTCTAAATTAGCCGAGTGCTTGATAAAATTTCTTCAAGTGACTATTGACAAAAAAAAAATGAATCCAGCTCTATGGCTACTTGTGCTACCAGTAATTCATATTTTTCAAGAAAAAGTACAAGTAACAGATACTATTGAAGAATTCCAATTCATCGAACTTTCAAAATGGTATGATGATGACATCATTCTTCCTCCAAGTCAGTTTATATCTGTTTATTTACCTGATAATTCAAGGTAATATAAATAAATACCATTATATGGTCATTCATGACCAATTTTGGCATAGCAGTGATTTATACATGGCTGCATCATTTGCACACATATCATGAGTTATCTCAGGGTCACATCCCTAAACATACTATTGTGAAGATATCTACCATAGAATATACTAGCAGTAAAAAAAAAAGAAAAAGAAAAAAATGAGTTCTACAATTGTTAGCTGCAATAAGAAGACGAGTTCACTTATTATGACTAGATACTTTTTGTGGTATTTTTTTTCCCAAGGCGATTTTGGAGGGGATTAATACAGGGGAATAACTTTTTTGATCCATGGCTGTTAACCATGGTATGATCAAATATGGTATGTAGATATTAATTTCATATCTTGATGTGTTCTCTTATTTTCCTCCTAAATATTGGTTACAATTAATTTAAAGGGTTTTATTTCCTAGCTTGGGACAATTTCCAAGGGGGTCACACTAGATTGAGGGTGTTTGCTGTAGCTATTATTAAATTCTCAATAGTTCTAGCAAATACTTTGCACTATCTGGTTTTAAGGTGGCAAATATGAACCAGTACTCAATCGTAGCCCTGTGCTTCTACTTTCTTTTGGTATATATCAGTATTCAGTAGTAGTGTTGTTGTACTGTACTTATAGTATGCTTGTATACTTGCATATTTTTGAAACTTAAAAAAAGACAATATAGGTTTTTCAACACTTTCTAACTACTTAATGATTTAAAGTCCTCCAAAGCAAATAGGACACTATCAAATCTAAGGAGTCTTGATATGCATGTACAAGCACACACACACATGCACGCACACACACACACACACACCACACACCACACACACACAAACACACACACAATATATATATATGTATATATATAGACACAGATTATATAAAAGAGTTAGCTATTTAACAAGATTTAATTTTCCAATTTATGTTAGTATTTTTGTGTACCACTCTAACACAGTAGCAATTTGTGACCTGTCTTGAAACTGTTATGCAATTTTCTCTATCAGAATAATATAAAGAATTGAACATGGGACTCCCTGGCTTTAGCCATCAATCCTCAGAGTTACTACAACCTCAAAGTTCATAATTTTTCCTTATTTACATGGACAATACTCAACAGATTACCAATAATGTGCCATAGTTTTATACAGTTTATTATGAAACTTATTATAACAAGAAACTCTTTCAATTTATTAATTATGACAGCGAAATATTTCTGTTCTAAAACAAAAAATATATATTCCGTATTAGATGCAGTTAATGATACTTACTCAATAGCACAGAAGGTGTATGTTATATGCAAGAGTATACTAATGGATATAAAGGCATGAATTTTATTCTTGCTGTTCATTTGACTCGTTAATTTAATTGATATTTTCTCAAACTGGGAGAGAAGGGGAGAATTACGTGCACAAGGTGGTTGCAGTTTTTCCTAGACAATCAGATTTTTCATTGATTCATATAATTTTCTAATAATGTATATAATGATGAAATAATTATATTCTTTTTTTGTAGAACAATTCAAAAGCTGTATGAGGACTTGAAGGATTTAATGTATTTTGATCCTAATTTATTGACAGCAATATTATATATTTGTCCAATTCAAGAGCAGAATTTTCTTTTTCATCAAGTGCCAATATTTTTTTCAAGTAATTTTTTAGTTTACATGATAAATAATGATGGGAAGCCTGGATACAAGTTAAAACCAGAACAGGTTAGTACTTTTTAAGCAAAATTTAATGTTGTATAAACTGTTGATAATTTGGTGTTTTGATAAAGACAATACTATAGGTGATACTTCATTCTTTATTTAATCGTAGAGCTAATTACATGCTTGCGCTAGCAGGGTAACGTGATCATGTTCGTTTTAATTGTTCATATATATATATGTGCATATTGGTATGTATATACAAATAATTCGGCAGAACTAGATTTTGAATCTAACTTACTTTTAAACTTATCCCAATAACACATTCTTGAAAATACACACCACTGCTACCATCTGTATCGGTGTTTACTGGTTTTGGTAAGTGAATTCGGCAATCTTTACCATTTTAACAGTCCATACCCAGCACGCCGTGCCTATAGACAATGATTTTTACCTTTTTGGGGTTCTGCTTGAACACGAAGAAAGATAACAAAAGTTACTTTGCTTTGAATACTTTACAGTGCTTCGAGGAAACCTGTGTGTTGTCAAAAATAATTAAAAAATCTAGTCTAAATCTTTTGTAGAGTTTTGAAAGTGCGCAATATACCTCTGTTCTATGTGGCAGGCCAATTATATTGCTAACAAGTGAGTACTAGACTCACATGCAATTGCTTACTTTGCTCAGAAACAATTAACTTGACTTACTTGGCCAAAAATACACTAGTACGAGGGAACTGTCGACGTTTGAAAAATCATAACTTGGTCTCACTATTTTTTACAGAGATGTTTCAGTCTGAAAGGTCCTTTCTGCTCTGGTGTGCGTATTGGTCTACTTTTTTTTTTTTTTACTTTTTTGGTTAAGTTAACTATGATTCAAATTTTCATTATAAAACTACTGTTTTTTATAAAATAATTTAGAAACCTTTCAAATTACGCTCTACACACGGTATTAAGAACTATGAGTATGACGTTGGAAGTTTTGATTTCAGTCCATTTAAAGTAGCGTTGTTGAGTGGTATCTAATTCTAGTACACAACATTTATATTATCTTCAGTAATTTAAATTAGTCCATTGTTGTGGTGCTTATTACATTTAGGTTAAACATTATAATACCTTGATGAATACTTTGATTCTCAAGGTGAAGTCTGAGTCTGATATTCCTGGGTGAGTTAAAGTTGTTTATTGACGAGCGAGTGAAGCGAGCGAGACACTATCAGGGGTAACTCAATTGAAAATCGGGGATATTTGTTTATATATGTGGTGACGTACTTATGTCATTTGTACTTTGACCCTTGCATATTTTTGTGTTAGCTCAGTGTTCGACCCCGTTCCAAACTTCACTAAACAGAATCTTCCCGTTTCGCGATCGTTACCAGTTTTATCCCAGAAATTGAATTGTTTACCACTTTGAGTTCTTTTACAGTGCAATTAAAACTAAAAAACTAGCTGGAGTTCCATTTCTATTCGATTTAGTGGCGGTGGTAAGTTAATGCACTATTTGTCGTAGTTATAAGCCCTAGCAACAGTATTTAGTTGAAAGTTCACTAGACTAACCACGAAGGTAAGTCTAGTGTAGTTATAGCCAGTTGTATGAAAGTATTGTGCGTTTTCAGCTATTACTTATAAGAATATCACAAAGAAAACATTTAAATAAAGTGACTTGTATTTTTGTTGCTTTTTTTTTCAATTCGAACAGTTGCAGGGAGTGGTTACTATGTCATTGAACCCCTTTATGGTATATGCGTAATTTAAAAACTCGCCTCTTCTAAGTGCTGCTTGTTGGTTTGTCAAGAGCCAATGGTAGTCAGAATGGCTTCTAATGAAGCTACCACTACTGAAGGAAAGCTGAGATAAGTACATTGTTCCGACTGAGTGAGCTGGAAAAGATGGTCCCTAGCCCCTTGTTGTATATATTATATAGAATCCATTTTTGTCACCATGAAATAAAAGCATCTTCAGGTAAAATACATCATATATTGTAGTTTTATGCAGCTTAACAATGCAGGCTCGCATGCCATTTGTGCTCTAGCACACCACTAGTTAGTAGCTCAGTGATGTAAGAGGGAGGGAGGGTATTTGCCTTTCCAATAATTCTCAAGGTGGGAATGGGAGGTGGGAGGGAGGGTGGGAAAGGGAGAAGACTGGTTTCAAAATTTTACTTTGAAGACATTAGATGCTGCCATGCTGTCCTTGATCTTTTAGTAGGAAAATTTCAATCTGATGTAATCATAAGTTGCTTGTGAAAACTAGCAGCTGCTAATGCTAGCTCAGATTACTAACTTTTAGTTTCTAAAAGAAGCACCACTCTATAGTTTGCAGACTAGACTATTACTGCCAGTTTGAGCATGCACATGAGCAGTTGGCACAAACTAACTGATGGATGACGCAAGAAATTGCTATATAAGGAAATAACAGTGCCAAAAATGGGCACTTATTAGCACATTATGTTTGATACCATTAAATGTTACAATTAGGAAATAAATAAATTTTATTTGAAAAGCTGTTATGGTCTAGCTAATACTAGTGTGAATGGGAGATGAAATGATTTACTTAATTATATAAATAAGGTTAGCCAAACTAACCTGGACTACTTAATTAGTAGTTTAACTGCAGTTTACCCGGAGTAATTTTTTCCCCTCCAAATCAGAGATCTCAGAAAGGCAGGACTTATAACTAAATACACAGGTACACTTTGACTTCAGTATCAAGACTCGATCATTGTATACTTTGCTATTCATCAAGTGATTTCAGGGCATTAAAAAATGATTCTCTTATTTTATTTTTTACTTTCTAAATTTAAATTTGTATATTGAAGGATTTTGAAGCTGTGCCAAGTCAATTGGACATTCCTTTTATTCATTAATACTTTTTTGTCACCGCTACTTAATGTATCAACCTCCCAGGAAGAATCCAATCTTTCATGTCTTATTGTTACCATCTGATTTATGCGTCTTTGCCATTCTTGTTCACAGCTATAGCTTATTATATATAGTTCAAGATAAAGCATGCAGGAAGTGCTATTCAGCCATGTAAATTACACTCCTATTGGGGTAAGCGTGAGCAGCTGTGCACGCGGAGTCGTACTTTTTTTTTTTATCAAACCTCGGGTATTGTACCATTTTTCTTCTTGAATTTCAAGCTGTAACTAGAGCACCAGTGGTGCGAACCCTCAGCGCTATCTGTGCACAACCCTCCACTTCACCACCAGTACCTCCCTCAAGATTTCCTAATACCAGTTTCAGAATGTTAACCTCACCTACCCTTAAGATCCGAAAATTTAGCTATTTTCAATTATCAGAACAAGAAAGCCTAAACAGAAACATTTGGAAATTTAAAGAGATTTACTTTGTGTTGTGCTACAGTTTAATATCGCTATAAATACTTGAATTTTCGTCAACTTCTAGAATCATTATTGACAGACAGACAGAATGAATGAAAGAGACAAGAAAAAAAATTTATAGAAAATATCATAGTTTATTTGTTTATATTTTAATTTATTTTTCTATAAGTGATCTAATTTCAGTCTAATCTTTAGTTAGTAGTAGCTACCATTTTTGGACAAAGTGATTTGGCAAGTTGTTCAGAAGTCTAGCTCTGTTCTAAAATCACTGAACACAAAACTCCACTCTGGCAAAGAAAGTAAAAATCCACTCACATTGAACACAATAAATAACAACAACAACTACAATGCCATATTAACAAATTATTACCTTGATGATGAAGCTAAAGGTCAGCTCTGTTTCAGTGAAACTAATGAAATTAACTGTTTGTGATGCAGCTATATCATAGTAGCTAGCTAGCTACAAGCTTGGGTAAAATTGTTTTAAAGGCTAAGCTATGTCACATATCATACTGTTTTATGCAGCAGACCTCTTTCCAACCCCTGGCTCCTCCAACCGTCTATGCTACGGCAAAGGTACAGCCTGCTAAGTATTTGCCATTCAAGTGCAAATTGTATGGTAAAGGATGTCACCCATAGAGAAAAGTATTGGCCACGAGTCACTCGCTTTTTCTGAAAAACTTTTAAAGGGACTTACGTTGTATCGTACAACTGAAGTTTGATATCGCTATCACTGGTTAAATCGACGTGAAGTTCGAGAAACGATATTGGCAGACAGACAGAATGAATGAGTGACAAACAGACTACTATAACCACTCATGCGCATGCGCGCTGAGGGTTAATTAGCATTTTTGGAAATTGAGTGTCGACAGGTGCTTTTTTGGGGGCAATAATGAAACACATGATACTCTTAATTTGCACCTAATACAATATATAATAGCTTCTACATTCAGGGTATTAGACATTCTAGGACTTTTTTGGTTTCTACATTTTTTATTTGTCTTTGCTGGCTACCTAGCTTCATACACTATGGATATAATATATCTTAAGTCTGGTGGCTTAAGTTATATCTTGCGGATTGCAGGACCAAGGTGCTGGGGTTTCGCCAAGTTTAATTTTTTTCTTGCTCCTTGCTTTCATTATTTTTTTCACCTCTTTATTACTATCAATCGCTTTTCCTTTTACCCACTTTAATTTCTTTTTCCGTTTAATTTCTTTCAATTTTTGTTTTTATATCTTTTTATGTACTTATTTGTGGATATACTTCCTCAGTCACAATGATTGCTAGCATGGCCATGTTTCATTGTTCTTCAGGTGTCTCGGGCCACACCCTAAAAGAATAAAGGTGGAAGCTAGAACAGTTGGTTGGCATACTCTACAACTGCAGGATATAGCTATTCTGTATCAATTGTTTCTGAATTCAAGAAGAAGACAATGGTCTTAGTTTTCTTACTTAATCACCTTCTACTTAATGTGATTGTGCTAAGCGTATTATTATATAGACTAGCAAGTACCCCACCACACAGTGACGCTTGATGTATTCTTGCAAATTAAGAATACAGTAGCATAATGTATTTTTATCCGTTGTTATCATCGTCTACCACTTAGTTTATAGTCCCTCTCCTGCTCTATTTTTTTCCTGAACTATCTCAGCTTTTCTTATCCCCCTCCTTTCCCTTATTCAGCTCTTTCTTCTGGAGTCGCGGAGTCCGTTCTCTTTTATCTCTCTTGCTACTCAGACTCTCTCATGGCTTTGTGAAACTATACCTTCCTTTTTGAAACTTGCGCCTTCCTTTATGAAGCTTTCGCAGTCTTTCCTTGCCAATTCCAATTTTTTTTAAGCTTCAATAGTGGTTGTTTCCTTAATTGCCTTCTACGGAATGTGACAATGCTGTACTCTTTCAGCTAATGACTATGCTTTACTAAACCGGCACAGCTCATGAATTATTCATGGTTACATACATTGTCATCGTCGTCATCATTACAGACAGATGTTTATGATTCAGTCATTCTTGGCTGAAATAATTATAATAATAGCAAATTTTCTCTTTTTAAAAGCCAATATTGTTAATTATAATATATGTTTATATGTATCGCCGCTAAAAGCTAATTAAAATAACGAATTTAGGGTGATTATGAATATTATTATTCACATATCCAGACTATTTCACATATCCAATACACTTTTCTAAATATTTTGACCTAAAGGTGTTTGAATAATAAACGAAGTACTATACTCATTTTCTTCAAATTGGTGGGGGATGGGGGTGTGACAAACTATGCTGAGGGTTAGCATTTTCTGAAATGTTTAAAAAAAGTTAATTTAGCTTGTAATAATTTTCATTTCATTCTTGTTGTAGGCCACCTATTTTTCTACTTAATACAGGATGTAAATTCTTCAAGAAATTTGTGACTACATTACCATCAAATGCTCATAAAAAGCCATCTTTTTTTGAGGGATGGTGTGTCAGTTTATCCTTGATATTATACTATTTGCACAAATTTAGTTCATTGAGTGAATGTACTAAAGAAATTCAGGAATCTTTGGCCAGTGTGGAAAAAATACTTCAAAAGAACCTGCTCAGTAGTGTATGTATTCCAACTACACGTTATAGCCCTTACCTCAACTCTCACATTCAGGACTTTCTTATGGTAAGGTTGTTTTATTTAAAGTATCAATTTACTAAGCTAAGTTGCTGTACACAATTTTTTTTTTAAATGGACACTACAGTATGTCCAAGTCAAGCTGGCTGCAAGAAAAACTTAAATAACTTTGAAATGGAAGCAGCTGTGCAACTGGAGTTTGTACAATTGAAAAGCTTGCAACAAAGCTGGAAAATTTTTCTCCTAAGTATACTTTAAAACCAGAGGGAAAGTACTATTCCAAGACTCAATACAAAAGTCTGTGGGAATGGATAAAGCCACAGGTTTCCCGCTCTAAATGCAACCGAGTTTAATCACACGGTCTTGCTCAAACAATTACATAATACACTTTTTATTGAGCTCGTAAACAAAAAACTTGTCCCTTCTCAGGTGTTAGTTTTCTACCCTTGTATTTCATTACTAGTGTAGTTTTTGAGTGTGGGAACGCTAGACTGGGTCTTCTGTTGCTGTATCAAGGGGACAGGCAAGTCTAATATGCAGTAAATAGAAATAATGGCATCATTTAGCTAGAAGCTGTATTATTCGGTTTCAAGCTATTTTGAATTGTCAGAGCTGTGTTTATTTATTATCGTTCCACTATATTCTTGTTCCAGATGTATGGGAATTCCAAATGATCCCTTCAACTAGGGGATACCTAATGCAGCTTTCATTCTTATTTCTGTGCTATTGCTCATGTTAATGTAATTCAGCGAAGCGAGCAGAGCTGACTCTCTAATGAGTTCGCGATATATATATATATTTAGGTCTAGAAATTGTTCTTGTTCTTGCGTGGGCGTATGTGTGCACCTTTTCTCCTACGCGCTTGCGCGGGCCGGGTAACCTTCTTAGCAAAATTTTGTTTTGTTTACCCGCCGTACGAAGTAGCGATGCCCTGTTGACAAAACGTTAGAAATGCTCGGTCAAGAGCTTTGAGGGCGTTAGAAACTCCTGAAGAAAAATTAGTAAGGAGAGAGATAAGAAATGAAAAAGACGGCAAGGAGGAGGAGAGCTAAAACTAAACAGAAACAGGTAGCAAAATAAAGAATCTTTCTTTTTGAAAAGCCATTAAATGTTCCTAATTTATTTCTTAGACTATTCCTGAGGATTACGGTACCAGGATCCTTCATCATAGAAAAAAGCTACAACTATTGTTTTCTCACTTCGACAGCATTTTGTAGCCACACCAAGCATGCATGAAATAGCTGCAATTACAGGGAACATGCATCACTCACTTCACTATTTTCTGTGCTATTAGAGCGCATCACTAGTAGTTATGATTGTGAACACATTGAATAGATAAAGAAATGGAATAAGAATGACCCTGCACAAGTGAACAAATTTTAGCTGTACTGAGCAATCGTGCCATTCTTCAGTGTAGAGCTGGAGTTTGTGAACTCCAAAATAATTCTTACAGGTAGACATTTGATGTTTCAATACTCTCAAAAAAAGGAAGCCCATTAAGTCTTTTGTGAAAGTTAATTTCACTCTTTCAGGTTATTTTCTGAGAGTTTACTACCTGGCATTAGGATATAGCTGATGATGCTGAACGGAACAATGCCTTAGAAATATGTATTAAGAAGTGCAAGACAGACCACATCACTTCAACTTATCAAGAGTTGTTTCAATGCACACTCGAGTAACTGCCCCCTTTTGACATAAACGTTGATTTACTAGAGTGTCATTAACGTTCAGTTTACAAGACTAATTACTTCCAGTTTTGTTATTAAGTGCAATCCACATTTACCCTGATTCGTGCCAATTCATCTTGGACAGACTATGCACTATATACAGTATAGTGAGTTTGACATTTGGAGCGATAGCTCTAATTATTTTATGTACCATGGTAACTTCGCTAAACTAATTATGACAGTATATTTAGTTTTAACATTTTTATTCTGAATGAAGCTTACACTGGAAGTTGATTACGTGGGAAAAATTAGTGTGCAGAGAACACAATAATTTAATCAGATTATAACAAGAATTTGTTGGTTGAGAAAATTTCAACTTGTTCTAACTACAGTATTATAGTATTGCAAATAGAATACTAAGACACACATTAATTTTTTGATATTACTTTTAGAATGTAATACTCTTATTGCTTACATGTATATCCATAAGGATATACTTATGCACAGGCCTTGCACAATACGAAAATATACACTGAGATTTAATTTTGTGTAATGCACACAACGCGGCGGCCATGGTGAAAATCGCTGGAATTTACATTTTGTCTGAACATTCAGATGCAGATGTATGATTCATTTCTCTCTGGATTTTCTTTCTGCATAGTTTCCTATTACATTGCTTTAGATTTCATTCTTGTATACAATACTTTTCTGTATGAACAACTTTTTAATTTAGTGATGAAACTTTAGGATATTTTAGGATAATATAAACAACATATTGTACATTATAATATATCTTTCTCACAAAAATGGTTTATGTTCAAGCTGGTGAGGTAAATTTTAAGACTTTTCCCTTTTGCGATCTGGCAACTCTTTTTGCTGACTAAAACAAAGGAATCTTGCCTCTTATGAAGTTAATGATAAATCACAAACCTTCCTGATCTTTATCTCATTTTTTGCTTGGTTTTGTCTACATTTTTGATGAAGGACTTTTGATGCCAAGCATTTGTCAATGATTTTTGTTGTGCTTTAATCTCTGCTTTGCTAGTCTAGATAGTTTAATTTTATGTTTATTTTTAGGTGAATGAAATTATTTCCATTTCATATCTGTAATTAACATTACCATCATCTAGTTTTTCTGTCATATTTATATGAAATTTATAAATGATACCCTAAATTTTTTGGGAATGAATTTTTTTCATTCAATTATGAATTTTAAAGATATGGTCCATGCAGTATAGTCATTATTTATATTTTAGTTTATGCTTTTATATGTGGGACAGTGTATGTGGTTTTAAATAAGAAAAATTATTGATAAATTTAGACATTCAATGCAATCTTAAATATTGAGTGTCCTGAAGAGATGTGTATGCAGTGGAGAAATTTAGTGAAAACTATTCTTGCTACTAAAATCAAGGCAGTTATGGTGAGTTAAATGTGATTTGTTAATTTGAAGGTATGACCTTAAACCTATTGATTTTTTTGTTCAATTCAACATTTTGTGGGCTTTGTACTAATTAACAAAGGTACAATACAAGCTGTTATATTCTTTAAATAATTCTCTAGCCGTTTATCATGACACTAATTAGAATTTTGAGCATTTTTCATCGTGCTCTCTGGACTTCCTTTTTTACTCTACTTAATGATTGTGTATTAAATGCAATCTAGTTGAAATTAAGCAGCATAAGCATGAACTAAATAATAATACTGAGTAATGCTAAAATTAGTACCAAGTATTTATTTACCTAGTTAGAATGGTTGGATTGGTAAAAGTATTACGAAGTAGAATTTGAAGGGCCACAGACCTAGTCATGATGGCCTGAGCCTAATGCTTTCACTTTGTAAGTGTTTCCAGTAGCATGTCAAAGGGTAATTAATTTAAAAGGTGCACTCACACTCTTTGGGCACGAAATACCCACAGAATAGACCATAGTTGCTAAGGTTTGTTAGATTTACTTCTGCTTTTTCCAGAGCTCTTTTTGTTTTACAAGATAGCTAGCAAGTACTACCAGGAGAAAGCACTCACCAAAAATAAAAGATGGAGGTCCATCATATCTAAAAAATAGCCTCATCAAAATTTTGAACTTTACATTAATATTGCACAAAAACTGCGAAAGTTTAGAAGTTCAGATTTCATATATCACAGAAAAACATATTATAAGGAGTAAAAGAAACTGAGAACAAAATTGTGATGGTCAACTACTTACAGCTCCAAGCCCTGGTAAAGTATGAACTAATGTTAAGTTCTCCCATTTCTGAGCAATTCGTGAGAGAATTGGACTATTGTTTTTTATGGGTAAATTCAACCATGAATTGTCCCAGCTGTACACATGCAAAGGTGAGGCACAGCTGCAATTCATGGGCACCGTTATGTGGGAAAACAGAGTATAATTTCTGTAGTATCCGGCTTCAGTAGGAGTATGCTACTAACAACATTCAGATTGCTATGTAAGAGCACCCTTAATAATAAAAGAATTGATTTAGGAATACAATAGGTCAAGACAGATTTATTGTGTAATTGTTTTTTTTTTAGAGCACTGATATACTAACTGATATTGTAGTGGTCTTGGACAACATGGACAACACTCACGATTTGATAAATGAAGTCATATTTAATGAAGTAATACAACAATTTTCATATACTGTAAGTCACATTCAACAATATAGTGTTGCAAGTTGGCAACCCTCCCTTGTTCTGAGTTTTTATGTGTATTAATATTAACATTTCCACAATTATCATGTGAGTATGGTTTACACTTATCATCTTGCATTGGAGTCCTAGAAAACATTTTAGAGCTAACCCTTACAATACTTGTGTTGTGGCAGACATCAAGGCATCACTTAGGATAGAATTGAGATATTGACAAACAATACTTTTCAATCTGCTAGAGTATGTCTAATATCTAATAGTATATGGCTCTCTTGATTCTTATTACATGCAATACAGTTGCATTTGTCATATGCATGCATAGAAGCATAAGATAAAGTAAGAAAACCTTAAGAAAGTGACTTCAGTTTATTTGTCAGATTAACTATACTGGCCAGTGCTCTAATGAACAAATCTTTCAACATGCAAATTTTTAATCAATCTACTGGGTTTTATTGTGATTTTTACTAGTATTAGTGCAAGTCCTCAATTATCTGTCCAAGTTTGTGCCTCAAAACACAACCTGTTAGCTAGAAGTTATTGTGGGGACCAACAGTAAGCAAATTTTATACTAGATAACCTTACCTTTCTTTTTTTTTGTATCACTATTTGTAGGACTATAAGCAAAGATCAAGTAAAAGCAGTCAGGCTCAAATTATCAACTATGGCCAACCAATATTGGCCCACTGTTGCTTCCAATGTATCGATTACTAACCAACAAAGATTACAGTGTAACTCCCTCATGTTGTAAAACTACGATATTTTACGTGCACCGTTGTATTCTCCACTTACGATTATTCCTTACCAAATGTATTCAGAGTGCCTTTTTTCTAATCGCCTTTGGACTAAATGCATAGTACTAAAGCCTGTCAACAGGCAACTGCATTCCACCAGCAACTATCTGCAGACAAGTTAAAAAGCTCGCCAATATGATTTACACTTTTTAACTCAACCATTCACCTAAGTACTTCCAAATGGTTGCTGTATAAGTTTACTAAAATCTGCGCATTTCTGCCGTTTATTACTAGGACGATAAGAGAAGTAGGCAGGTCAATTAATAGTTAATGTTGGTCGATGTGGTAGTTGTTACCGAAATCTGACACACTGAATGGAAAGAGCAGAACAGCCACATACTGTATATACCGAACTGTTCTTTACAAAAAGGAATGTAAAATGAAAGTGTAAATGGATGATATTAATTACATTTGTAAGCAGCAGAGGTGAACGTTGGATAAATGGCCAAACAATTAACTAACATGAAATATACCTCCAACACAAGGTATCTGAAAATCTAGGTGAGTGGATTTCATTCTCGCTTGGAATCCACCCCAGTTGATAATTGAGGACTTTCGCTGGTGGGTAGTTAGAAGTATAAGAATTAAAGTTTGTCATTAGGCAACACCAGGAACTTAGTTGTGTGTTTGTATGATTTCCTTGGAGTCGTTATAGCGCCTTTCCAATTTATGAATAAAGCTTTTTTTTTTGGAAGGAAGTGAGAACGTACTACTGATGTTGGTTAGGTTAGCAATGTAGATCTTTGTCTTCTTAGAACAGTAGAGTTTCTCTACTATGTTACAATAATGCATAAAGTTATAACTCTTTTCTTAAGTTTAACATAACTTCGACTTGTGGTAATCTGATTTGGTCTGTAATGAATTCAATTGATACAATTGGTCGCACACACATAATTCAACAGTTTTTCTATAAAATTAGCTGTGATATTGTATGTAAGGGCAGCTAGTTGTTTACTGGGGATTGTCTGGACAGTTTTTATGTTTGGAAAGTTAGAAATGGTAATATATCTAAAGATGTCATCTAATTACTTGGACACATTTTGTTTATTGCAGGACTCAAAGGCAATAACAGTGCTTTATAATAAATTAGAGCATAAATCTGAACTTAAAAGGTTGGTTGGTAAAGTATTGGATAAGAAATTAGCCAAAGCTGTTCATGAGATTACGATTAAGAATCTTTTGGAATGGGATATGTGGCCTCTCCTTCTATCAATTCACAGTGAGTTTATTAGGAAATTGAATATTATGTTCTTTTGTGTTTGTCTTATACTGACCTTTTCAAGTACAATATCTTTTCAAGTTCCGAGTGCACAATATAAGGGAATGTGTACTTCTTGTATACCCATGAATTGTACATCTTTAAAATAACCTGTAGCTACTAAGTAACTGAGAGTACCAATGAATCTTGAGGGAGGAAAGTAGAGGAGGAGGACTATAAATCATAAAACTACACTTGTCGAGCATACCACTATGGGATCCTATGCAATCCACATATAGTTTGATACCAGCACCAAATGGGTCTTTTCTTCTCCTCAAACTTTCACTTAATTCTGATGTAGTCTAAGGTAACCTGAGGATTAAGGATGATTAGCATAGTTGATTTAGATTCCATGATGATGCTATCAGTTAGCAATCTGTTGATTAGCTTGTATTTAATTATTTTTATAGTTGTATTTGTATCATAAGATTTAAATAGTGAAGAATTTGTATTTGTCATGTGTTCTTTTTTTCTCCCTCATAAGGTAGTGATAATTATGTGAATTCTTAAATTTGCTGAAAGAAAAAAAAACTCCTTGAACATATTTCTACTGTGAAGATTTATTCTTAGTTCTTGAAACAGAATTAAGTGTTGCTAGGTCTAGGCTGATCAATTTATATAGTATTATAACAAAATAGTTACACCTAGCTGCTTAATTAACTGAATATATGAGTAAAGGGCATGCTTGTATCTATGTTGTTTCACTGTGAATTTCAACCCAGCAGACATACTTTCTTAATGTCTCACGTTCAAGTAATGGAGAGGACTTTAGCCTGCCAAAGCATCATCATGCTAACAATAACCACATGAGAAAAGAACTTTTCTTTAGATAACTATCTCATAGTGGTTTATGAAAATATTGATACATATCTTTAAACTCCATTGCTACCACAAGGATAATAGTCTTTTTATTTTTTAAATCAATGAAATAAAAATATCTCAGGTTTGCAAAGCTATCAGTGTATTTATGCATGCTTATATTCCTCGTCAGTTTAAGCTTGTGTAGTGAATGATATTTGAAGAACTGATGTTTATGAGGTGTAATATATTTTTTGTTGATATTTCGTTTAAAAAAGTAACTTGTTAGATTTAAAGCTTTAAATTACAAAGTTCATTTTCAATTAACAAATAATTCACATAACCCCTTAGCTAATGGTAATGCAATTCTAAACTATTTGTAATTGAAATAGCTACTATTTGGTATTGAGGTTATTTTAAGTATATAGATGTGTTTTAAAATGCTATTATGCATAAAGGCTTAACCTTACATTAGGCGCCAAATTTTTTTTCCGTATTCCGTTCAGTAGAACATTCGTCACAGGAATAAAAGACAGGGGGGAAAATGGTACACGGTTTTGTAATAAAACGGCCTTTCCGTTCGACCGTGTTACCGTTTTAATCTTTCTTCTTCACTACATACCCAGCCCTAAAAATATTAAGAATCATTTATCCACTAAAGCGTTCCCAATTTTTGTTTACACACTTATGATGTGGAGCTTTTGGGATTAAAAAAACTGTCCAATTCGAAATTGCTTTGCAGCGAATTGTTAGTTTGACCACCACACAGCATCGGTATTTTCTCAATGTTAGGGTCTTCGTTGGCTTAGATTTTTTACTGCTGGAGGTCCATCAGTAGCAAACAGAAGACCTACGAAGTTCGGACCTTGTTATAGTGGTATGCCCGTCGGAACTTTTGTTGGCAGCTTTATTGAAACAAGTTAAATTTTTGTACGATCTTTTTTGCACTATCCCTGTAGCGTTTAACAGGTGATACAAGGCCTTTACTTGCTAATATAGCTATGGAAGAGATTCTAGCTAGAAAATATCAGGTAAGTTCATGCATCAAGCACCACTATGTGGCAGGTACTTGCTAGTCTTCGATAATTTTGAAGTTATACACGCCCTTTGGACCCTACCTGTTTCAATAAGCAAGTGTTTGTTTTGAAATTGTTTGTTCACCATGAAGCATTGAAGAATGTTTTTGTGAGGTATATGTAGATTTTTACTAATAATGTGTAATTTGTGTAGGAAACAAAATTATGAGAGATAGTCTGAAGTATTCTGAGGAAAGTGATATCAAGTGTACTCAAGCTTATATTGTTTTAGAAAATTTATTTAAAAACTGTGAATCTCGATTAGTTACTCTTAAAGAAGTAACTGATTTGAAGCAAAATAAGAAGAAACTGTTGGACCTTTATTCTGCATGCTTCTCAACTTCAAGTGATAAAGAACATGTGCAAGACAAGGAGGAGTTTGAACTCAAATTGGATCAGTGTTATACTCAAGTCAAACAATTTTTAGATGCAAAAGTACTGCTATCATTATTTTGTGATCACTTGAACCGAAGTCGAATGTTTATTGAAGGTAAAAAATACATAATTTCTGTATTTTTTAACTTATTCTTGTATTTAATAGGTTTGAAGGAATTGGAAAAGTGTGTTGGAAATAATTATGAGCTTTATAGTCTGCAGCAATTGTGCACTGTTCACAATAATGTACTTCATATTATTCCTTTTGAAGAATACATTAACATTCTTTCTATTTTGGAAAACTTCAATTCACTTTTTAAGGTATATGAAAATGATTTTGTCAAGTACTTTTTTAAATCTTTGGTGAGGAGTTCGATCAAATCTGAAGTACAGGTCAATTTGCAGAACTTCGTTGAGGATATTTGGAATCCTTTCTTTAAAAAGAGCTGTATTTTTATTGAAAGTATTAGAGACGGGAGTATCAAATTGAGAGAAATTGATGAGATTGAAAGCCACTGCACTAAAAGCGATAGACTGGAAAGTCAATTGTTAAGTTTATTATGTGGTCTTGAAGTTTGCCGTGGTCGCAGTCCATCAATTGCTGATCGTAGTTGGATTTTGAAGCCAGTCAAGCAAATACAGACATATGTTTCTTTGTGTGAGCAAGCTAAAGCAGCACGAATGGTTCTTCAAATAAAAGAGAAACTTGAACTTACTGGTGATTTTGACATCGTGGAACATGTAGCTCATAAAGTGTCCGAAACCATGCAAGATCAGCCTCTGAGCTCTATTGATATCAGTGTGGGGGCAGTAGCTTCGTTTTTAAAAGATATGGCTTCCAGCAAGCAAAAAAGTGACTGCATTGAAACATTTTCAAATTGTTTGGACATTGTAACATGGATGAAGAATGGTAAGCCATTTTTTTAAATGTATTGATGATCATCTTTGAATAACTACTATATAACATGAAAGTTAGTTTGTTTAATTTTCATGAAGGCTACAGTCAATTCCATAAGTAGTAAATACTTCCTAACCCTCTTTTTATACTGGTGGTGTGTTTTGCATATTTGTAAGTGGTTGTGTTACATATAAAACACATGTATATTTTTCCTCGCCTTCAATTTACATATTAAATATTAAACCATATACATGCATGTGTGAATTGAGTTAAGGAGATAACTCACTATGTGCTGCAGTCGTTTTTCTATAGTTTTTCTTTTTTTTGGTTTTCTTGAAACTCAAGTGTTTTATGTTTAGCTAGTAGCTCATTGAGGAAAAGTATTTTCCTTTCAATTATGCACTGAAGTTAACTTTTAAACAATAAAGAAGACAATTATGTCCTATAATTTCTAATCTCTTTTTCATACAGTGAAATTTAAGTTTTAATGATTAAAGTTACATATCTGTTTTAAAAGAATTAGCTGTGTTTCATGTACATCAATTTTAAGATGTAATTAGTGTTTTGTATTGCTAGTTGTTGTTTTTTTATTGTGAACATGCATAATGTAATTCTGTGTAGTTTAAGCTACACAAAAGTAACAAAATGTTTGGCTATCACAATGATCAATCCCAGGACCACTTAACACACAAGCATTCTGCCACTGCAACAACAGGAAACCAAACTTTTCGATTGTGTATTCGTACTGTTATGGAGTACTGCTATGCCACATTCTCACCCTTAATATTAATAGACCAAAGAAAATTTTATTGTTTTAAAGATTTTTTTTATCAATGGATTTTTTACCTTGCTAGTATATTATTTAGCCTTCTTTTATTCATTAGAAGTAGTATTCTCTCTCTTTCTGTACAGTAATGAAGGCTGGGAAAGAGAGAGATTACATCTAATTTATGAATATTTTTCTCACTATCCCTCTACCTGTTTCTTAAGAAGGGTGAGTTACCTGGCTTATTATCTACCTTGCAAACAGAAGTGAGATCATAACATGATTTAGCTAATATCATGGTTATCTATATAATAATACGTTTGTATATCAGTAACGACGACAATGATGGTGACCGGTGTGTATTCATGAATAATTCATGAGCTGATCAGAGTTATGCATCACCATTATATGAATGGACAAAGCATTTGACCAGGAAAATAAATAAATAAAGCGACTTAGTCGTGGTGCACAAACAAACCATTAACCATCACGACCTAACAGCTTTGAGTTTGCTTGTAGTGCCTTATTAACCTATTGTATCCTATAAAAGCCGAACACTACATAGGTCGCTGAACTGAGTTGGTGAGTGTTCATCTACTGTAGCTAACCATACAGCGAAGCAGGAGAATGCAAGGATCAATGCAGGTGAGAAAATACTGACTGATATAATTACTTCAATGAAGAAGTGAAAGAAAATACACAGAAAGGACAGAGATACTTGAGAGCAGGAGAGGTAGACAGAGAAGGAGAAGGGAATCCATGAGTTGAAAAGGTCAAATAAGAAAAATCAGGATGGCTGAGGAGATGGAAACCATGGATTAAACTACATTAAGCTCTGCACTCCAAATTTGCACATCTTAGTATGTCAGGTATCACTTTTGTGGTGGGGTATCAGTGTTTCCCCCAGAAAAAGCAAGTAGAATGGTGTTTTCGACCACACACCTGACTGTACCCATTTAAACATTATAATAAATTACATCATGTCCATACCTCTGGGTATAGATGGTAATATTAGGTCAGCTGTGCAATATCAGGCCAGCTGAAAACATTCTAGGGGGTAGATTTTAGTTTTTATCATATATAGCTACCTTTTTTCTTTTAAGTATAAATGTATCCCCCCCCACCCCCCCTCCCCTACACCCTCCCCCCCCTCCCAGTGTAACAAGGTGGAGTACCCCACTACTTTAGGGGAACCACAGGGTACTTGCTATTAACATATATTCCTAATATCATTATATATTATATATTTTATATTGTGTATAGTATATATATATAATATACATATATAGGTGGGTCACTTAATAAGATTAATAGCTTATAATGTACACTGCCAATGTTCAGCAATTGGTTTGCTATACCTCAAACTATCAGATGTCACTATTTAGAGTAACAAATTAAGCTTTGTGGTCACTATAGTTTTAGGCGTAGCAAATATTTTTATATTACAGTCAACATTTATTTCAAAGTCATGTTTGAGAAGAATTTTGTTTAATAATATATTTTGTGTTGTTTTTCAGATTTATGTATATCTGAATTTTTCAAAGATGATTTTCAAAATTAGTTTGGCTATAAATCAAAATTAGGGAAATAATTTGGGGCGTATCAGGTATACATCACTAATATGTAATTGCTGGCTTATGGTTTGTGCTTATCGATTGTGTTTTTTTTTAGAAAAAGACTTGCAGAAATTTGTTAATGTTGCTCTGCATACATCTGCTGGAGAAGGGGATTACTCTAGTGATAGGCTATCTAATTTAAAAATAGTAGGAAGTGGATATGGGCCTCTCATATATAAATTGGAGAAAACATCTAATTTTGAAGTTTTGATATCACTTTGTGAAGATGTGTGGAATTCTTTGGATCAGACACCTAAATTACCAACACTGCTAGTGAGTTATTTTAACTTTTTATTAGTTATTTTTCATGACATGACGCTAGGCACAAGTCTCTGTTTATACATGTTTATGGATTAGTTATTTTACAGAATTTAATGTTAATACTAAAGAGAAAAAACTGAACAATTTTCAGTGTTATTCAAAATAAGCTGTATAATATAATGTTTTTCATGGTGTTACAGTCACACAAGACTAAACTCATTAGAGATTTGTAGGTTTAGCTACTGTACTTTAAAAAAATTAAGCCTGAAATAATGAATTATTATTTTAGCCTAATTTTATCCACATCAAAGTGTTGAAGTAGCCATTCTTTACTGTAATTTTGAACAAGACTTTACTAGCCATGTCAGGCATGAATGAATTCCCATTGGGGAATATCATTCACTTGCATAGACATACTAATGGTGCTTCTTTTAGTCTGGTTGGCTAGCTTAGTAGATTCATTTACCCTACATTTTTATGCATATCTTGAATAGCAGACCTAGCTAAACAGCGGAATGTTTTAAATTCTAAGCTCTTTGCCAATAGTTGTCCTGTTGCTATAATAAAAGATTGTACATTTGCTATTGTAACACAAATAGCAGTAGTGGTACTTAAAAAGTGAAGCTAAATTCATCAGAGTGTGTATTTTTTTAAATAGTGAAACTAAGAATACCATTTTTCTCCTTACAAAGGCTATCAGAAAAGGTAGCTACAGTACTAAACACATATAAAGTTACCTTGGGTGAGTGTGTTGTTATTTTTTAATCTCTAGTCTAAAATATTTTTTTTATACAGTAGGGGTCAAAAAAAAGGACTAACAGAAAAATAGTCTCTAGGGTAAGGAGGACTTTTTATCAACCAATGGGACTACACAAGTCACCAGCTGCTGAACCACCCATTAGCAGCCTAGTTTTAATCTGATTTTGCAGCTGCTACACACCAAGCAGGTGCTGCCCTGTATTTGTTTAACCACAATAGCTGAAGTGCTCTAGAAGGGTTCTGCCCCTAACCTTAAAAAAGACAGACTCAGAAAGGTCGCTAGAGAAAAAAGTAAAAGGTCAAAATTGCCAAAAAAGTCTAAAAGTTGCATAAAAAAATCTGTTAAAAGTCTTCCAGACCTTAAAACGACTTAATGGGAACTTTTTGTGACCCCTACTGTAATTAACCCATGCATGCATGTGGGAGAGGGTTACAGTAGTCTGTTTATCATTCATTCATTTGTTCATTCATTCATTCATTCATTTATTCATTCATTCATTCTGTCAATAATGGATCTCAAAGATGATGAACTTTTATGCCTTGAGGAAGAGAAACTCTAAGTAGATGATGATTTAAGTCCCTTTAATTAGCCTTTTTTTTTTTATTTTGGCTTTATTTTTGAGAAAATGAGAAAAAAAGGCAGGCACGGTGAGTGCTGCTATACGACCATACCCATTCAATCGTTTATCTGCAATTTAGAATCACGCACACTCACGTGAGCGTACAAATTTTACCATGCCCGGTTCAGATTTGTGCATTCTGTAGTTCCAGTGCTTTTTTGTTTGTTTGGTTTGGGAAGTCTCTGCTGGGTGGAGGTGTGTGCTTCTTTCATCAACTGTAAGTATGCCTGCTCACCAAAAAGTGTGCCCTAAGTGTTCATGTAGCGTACATGTCTGGAAGTCCAAATGTTCTTGTGGTTATTTTGTTTTCTACCAAGCCAAGGTTGATACTAAAGCCAGAGAATGCCATGAAGTCATCCTCAGAGAGTCGTATATAAAAACAATATGGCTGAGAATCAAGCATGTAAAACAGCTTTAGAAAGTGTGGATCCGTCCAGGAGTATAAAATTGTTGATTCTAAATATTCATGCCCCTAAAAAAAACCTTGAAACTCCTGCAGAATCCCAGAGACGCAAGTAGGCCAATGTTAAATACCCTAGCTAGCTAGATAAGTTAGAATTTATATTCATATATTATTATTGTTATATGCTGAAGATTTAAGAACTTGGCTATTCAATAATAGTTACTTTTATGACTATTATTGCATTTTTTAACTAACGTTGAGGGTTTGCACTCTTAGTGCTCTAGTTCCTTTCAGACATTGTCATTTTCAACTCACATATGGGATGTACTTCATTCTAAGATTTTGCATATATTATCAATTACAATATTATTTGTATATATGGTTTTTATTAATTAGAGAGATTGCAATGGAGAATTGGATTTCTTTAAATCTGTCAAAGAAACTCAAGCTTCTGTGGAAGTGACATCTATTGGGCAAATGAATAATATTTTAAAATATGGTTGCTACATGATAGGTTCTGAAAAGGAGTCAGTATGTCATATTCTGCATGAAGTTATTCACTTATCACTTGAAGAACGGGATCAAAGGTTGATGAAAAAGAATTACAATTTAGAAGAGTTGCGTGATCTGGAAAGTAAATTAGTCTTGATAACAGGAAGTAAGGCGGATCATCGAATGACTGTGGATTTTTTTCTTGATGTTAGTTTTGTGAATTATTTGAAAACAGATTTATAGTACTTGGGCTGTAGGGAATTTTTTGTGTTGTATTGAGATTTTACAGTTCTCAACTGAGACCAAGCAAGTGTTTTTTTTGGCAGATTTATTGTGTTGCATAAATTCTCGGTCTTGTGGACCTTCTAGTGCAAGAATGAATCAGAGAAAAAATGAGTGGCTTATGTAATGGTACAAGGTAAGACAAAGTGACAATGAGAGAAGAGTCAGGTGAGAAAGTGTTGATTAATCTAAATTAACTATGAATACAGCAAGGGTGCTCACAGGCCTAGGCCTGTGGCAGTAGTTGTACTGTGTGCACACCCATCTCATTCACGGTCAATTTAGATTAATCAACCCTTTCTCACCTGACTCTTCTCTCATTGTCCCTTTGCCTACCTTTATTATATAAGCCACTCATTTTTTCTCTGATTCATATTGCACTAGAAGGTCCACAAGACCGAGAATTTATGCAATGCAATACATCTGACAACAAAAGTCTAAACACTTGCTTGGTCTGAGTTGAGAACTGTAAGGTCTCAATACCAGACATTGCTGATGGATTCTAATTATTTTACTTGGATTATTCATTATTAGTGTTTCAATTAATATTTTTATTTTCTAATTGTTTCAGACTCTTCACAGTCTCTGCCATATTGCTGAAGTTCTTCTACATCATCAACAAATTGGTAATGTTCATTACTCTGGATGGAGACTTCAAGTGCCTTGCTGCTCTAGGAAAGAAGCTGAATTACAAGATTTATCTATGGTGACAGAATCTCAGCTTGATGAGATGAAAGAAAGCATTGCTTTGGCTCGAAAAGAAACTATAAGCAAATTACAAGATTTAGCTAAAGAGATGGAATGTCAGTTGGATGAGTGGAGAGAATGCATCGACTTGGCTAGAAATAAATATTATGAGTTGAATTATTATACTACAGCTCAGCTACTCACTCTTCGTCGAACTCTTGGAAGTTGCAAAGATAACAGTATTGACCTCATGGTTTCATCTGATGTAATGGCTTTACTACAATGTATACACCCACAAGTAGAACAATCTATGGTTAAAAAAGCTGTACGTATATCTTTGACTAATACTATGTCATTAGATGTAGAAGAATCCTCAGATAGTTTCAGTAGGAAAACAGAGTTAAGTAAATCTTCATCTCATGAATGCAGTTCACAAGAAAGCAAAATCAATTTATCATCTTCACAAGCTCCTGTTAAATTGACTATGTCCAGTTTAACTGAAAGTCAAAAGGCAACGGTAGCCCATGTGATGAACAGAGTGAAATGTTCTCAGAATTTAGTTTTGAAAGCATTTGAAGTTTTAGATTATGAAAATCATCAAAATCATGACTATTCTCGATGGTGTAGTTTAAATGGTGATTTAGATATCAGTGATGACAGTGAGGATTCAGACTCTGGATCAGAAATAATGGAAGATATAGAAGAAGAGTTTAGTGAGGATGAAAAGCCATTCACATCAGGTATTTTTCTACTTGTATATGTAGACTATCAACATGTTCATTTATGTTCCAAAATTATTAGCGAGCGGAGCGAGCGAGACACTTACAGGGGTAACACAATTGAAAATCGGGAATGTTTGTTTATTTATATATTATGTTTGGATGTATGTATGTCATTATGTACTTTGACCCTCGCGTATTTTTGTGTTCGCTCCGTGTTCGACCCCGTCCCAAACTTCACTAAACAGAATCCTCCTTAGCGATCATTACCCATATCACCTTAGAAATTGAATTGTTTACCGCTTTGAATTCTTTTGCGGGTGCAGTTAAAACTCAAAAACGTATGGGAGCTCCATTTCGATTCGAGTTAGTGGCGGTGGTAAGTCAATACGCTATTTGTCACAGTTATAAGCCCTACTCAACAGTATTTACTTGAAAATTCGTTGTCCACTAGACGAACCACGAAGGTAAGTCTGTGGGGCGGTAGAGTAGGCGCGAGGTACACTCACGGTAAGGAAAACTTGCTGACCGCGAAGTATGATACTCAGTTGGGCTAGCAAGTGGTAAGCTGCCACCAGAGTTCTCCCTCCCTTCACCGAGTTTTAAATCGGTGTATAAAAATAGGGAATATGGGTGAACTGGTGATACGCATGCGTGGTTGGGCTTATATAGTGTTCCGAGAACCACGCATGTGCAAAGCAATAAGGGATGGTCTACCGGAGGTCCGGGACACAATGACTAAATACGACTTACAATAATTACGCATGCATACACTAATATCACCGTGCTGACAAAATAAGATAGCTAATGACACACACATATGTTCTGTCTTGATCTTCTTTATTCTTCACTTTCACTCTGCTCTCGTCTCTCCTCTCGTGGGCACACCCACAAAGTCCTGCTAGGTATGTTCAGTTGTGTGAAAGTATTGTGAGTTACAACTACTGTTAAGAATAGCACAAAGAAAAATTAAAATAACGTGACTTGATTTTGTTGCTTCTTTTTCAATTCAAACAGTTGCAGGGAGCGGTTACTATGGCATTGAACCCCCTTTACCGCATATGCATAATTTAACAACTCGACTTTATTTTAGTAGTTTGAATGTTAGTTGTTAAAATCAATCGTTTAACAATAGTGAAGTTTAAGGCTCGCTCGCCATTTGTGCTCAATCACATCACTAGTATTATATGTAACGTTGTACTATAGTATGTCCAAGTTGAGTTGCCCCCAAGAAAACCTTAAATAACTTTAGAACGGAAGCAGCTATGCATCGGGAAGTTGCACCATTGGAAAGTTCGCGCTGAAGCGGTTAAAATATTTCCTCAGTATACTCCAAAATGGAGGGAAAGTGCTGTTCCTAAACTCAATATAAAAGTCTATGGGAATAGAAAAACCACAGCTTTACCGCTCTACACGTGCCCGAATTTTGTCATGCGGTTCGGTGCAATCGATCATGTGTAAAGCTTTCAATTAGCTTGTAAATAACGAACTTGTCCCTTCTCTGGCGAGTACTTTCTAGCCTTGAATTCCATTACTAGTGTATGCTATGAGCGCCAAAGTGTCTTTAGTTGTTGTGTCTTGGATACAGGTAAGTATAGTATGCAGGTAGATTTAATTTTTATACCTGTTTAACAACTAATGCCGAGCTGTAAATAGAAATAATGCCAACATTTACCAAGCAGAGTGTAATATAGCTGTAGTGTCAGTAATAAGCTATTGTAAAAATTAAGCATATCCCAATTGTGTGATTGTTAGATCTTTTTTATGCAGATTTCTTACCCTTCCATTAAGATTTATTGTGGCAATTTGACTGACTCCACCTTCGCTTTGTGGTTAGCTACTAAAGAATTTTTTCGTTATCATTTTTATTTCTGTACATTTGTTCTGTAAATATTAATGGTTGTAATAATGTAATTGTAATATTGTGAATATAATTATATATATATTATATAATATATATAATTATATATATAAATGAAATAATTGACAATAAAAATTTTGTTTAAACAATAGTACAAATTTCTAACAAGCACTTGTGAAGTACAGCAGAATTCTCACAGGTACACACCGTGGATGTTTCAATACTCTCAAAAAGCTTACAATATTGGACCGCCGTAGTCTTCTATGGCTTGTATTTCACTCCTTCAGGTTCTTCTTTCTAGGTGCATACCTGTGAACAGAACAGCGCCAGGAAATAACTATATAGACCTGCAAGACGGCCTTGACTAAACTCTAGCATAATTTATTGCATTAATAATGCGCACCCGAGAAGCCGCCCCTATTCATGTGAATGTTGATTTACTCAAGCGTCAATTGCAATTAGTTCACATCACTAAACTGCTTCAAGTTTTTTTACCAAGTGTATTCCTCGTTTACCGTGCTTGCGGTCGTACCAAACTCAACTTGGACATACTATAATTGAAATAATGCATTAATTTTCAGTCGTCTCTTCTGCAAAATGAATTTTTTTAAAAAGTATTCATACAGTCAAAATTTATTCTCTTGATGTCTTTACAATTATTGTTTCATATTCCAGTGGATTCTAGAGCAATAACAAATAATATGTTTACATTTGCATTCCTATTAAGACTTCATAATAAAATAACACAATTAGTAGGTAATGTGTTTAATTTCAACTCTAGTTTTCTGAAAACTTGAGATTAATTCTAATTTCAAAAGTTGAAAT